>Ga0307963_1000276_pt1 | contig 32134 bp, 35 predicted proteins | sample OrgLakmetagen594_FD_201829 | JGI IMG/M metagenome (GOLD analysis project Ga0307963, IMG submission 201829) | Saline water microbial communities from Organic Lake, Antarctica - #594 | ecosystem: Environmental > Aquatic > Non-marine Saline and Alkaline > Saline | place: Antarctica: Organic Lake... | reverse complement strand
CCCACCCAACCACACCCTCACCCACACGCCCACACACACAAACATACTCACGCACCCAAATCCTTGATGGCTCCACCCGTTTCCGCGTCGCCGCTCGTCTTTGCCAGGCAGGCCATGCTTGTTTCGCCCAATTCCTGAGCGCACCACTGCCTGTGCGGAGCACATGCACACACAGACGTCACAGTATTTTTCATAATAAGTACATGTGTGCGCATATACACACATTACCATGCCTGTCGTACGCCAAATGCCTGAGCGCATCGATGCCACATGACCAATTCAGGATCAGATCAGACATACATCTTATTTGTCACAGCAAATAATTCCATGCCCCTTAGATGCCCACAAAAGGACGCTCATGAGCGAAGGACCCAGATGTTCTGTACGAGTTAAAGGAAAATGATAAATTTAACAGGCCGAGAAGCCGCTTTCCACCTCATAGCAAAGGAACAGGAGCAATTCAAAAAGGCAGTGTTGGCAGCCGGTGCTCACCAGTGCTAAGGACAGTATGGTAACTTAAGTTGTAAGCCTTATTCATATGGTAACTCAAGTTGTAAGCTTACACCAGTGCTAAGAACAGTACGATAGACTTAAGTTGTGTAAGCCTCAATCTACCTGCTGCTGCTCCAGTACGGCTGCATTGGTAGCCACCATTGCTTGCCCAAACCTATGCTTAACCAGTTATGTGTCCCGTGTGCCTTTATCATGACTTGCAAGCCTCAATTGATCTACCTGCTGCTGCTCCAGTACGGCTGCATTGGTAGCCACTATTGCTTGCCCAAATCTGTGCTTAACCAGTTATGTGTCCCGTGTGCCTTCATCATTACTTGCAAGCCTCAATTGATCTACCTGATGCTGCTCCAGTACGGCTGCATTGGTAGCCACTATTGCTTGCCCAAACCTGTGCTTAACCAGTTATGTGTCCCGTGTGCCTTCATCATGACTTGCAAGCCTCAATTGATCTACCTGATGCTGCTCCAGCACGGCTGCATTGGTAGCCACTATTGCTTGCCCAAACCTGTGCTTAACCAGTTATGTGTCCCGTGTGCCTTTATCATGACTTGCAAGCCTCAATTGATCTACCTGCTGCTGCTCCAGTACGGCTGCGTTGGCGGCCATGATGGCTTGATGGCGCACATCTGAGGCGGATGAATTGTGGCCGTTTCCAGACTCAGGCACGCCGGTACGTGCGAGCAGACCTCTGCACACGCATAAACATGTATACACATATATACACATGTGCACAGTGCACATATACACACGTGCACACGCATAAACATTCGTACACGTATATACACATGTGCACAGTGCACACGCATCAACATGTATACACATGTGCACAGTGCAAATATACACACACGTACACAGCACGCATATCGACAACTTTTGTGACATTTTGTTGCGTGCTGGTATAAGGAGATTCAAATGTGCTGGCACAAGCAAACCTTTGTGTATACACAGGCATAAGCACATTTGTACACACACACGCACGCATGCACGCACACACACAATAACACACATATGCCACACAAACAGACATGTGCACATGCATGGACACACGCACCCCCTACATACACTACCCTTGCTTATTTACCCAGCCTAGCTCCTCGCTCATATTTGATAATCACGTGGTCCACAATATTTGAGAATCACGTGGTCCACAATATCCACAATATCACGTGGTCCACAATATTTGAGAATTACGTGGTCCACACCACAACCTGATCTTTGTAGCACAAGATCAAGTAACACGTCGAGGCACTTGATAACAAACAGACACACACGGTATGCAACACACACCTGCTCATAATAATAATTATGTGGTCCACAATGTGCATGTCCTTTTTTGCTTAAGATCTAGCAAACAGGTCAAGGCACTTCATACATGAACAAACACTTGATACACAAACAAACACGCACAACATGCAACACGCACACCCACCCCTGCTCGTATTTGATGACCATGCGGTCCAAGTTGTGCATGCTCTCTGTAAGATCTAGCACACTACTAAGGGCACTTAACACACAAACAAACACGCACAACATGCAACACGCACACCCACCCCTGCTCGTATTTGATGATCATGTGGTCCACATCGTGCATGTCTTCTGCAAGCTGGGCGGGCAAAAAGGTCGCCACGTCAACGCCATCGAGCTTGCTTACAATCAGGTACCTGCATATGGATTAATGCACAGACGCAAACAGACACAAACACGGAGGGTTGACCAGAAGGTCACACGTCAACGCCATCGAGCTTGCTTATGATCAGGTACCTGCATACGAATCAGTGCACAGGCGCACACAGACACACAAACATGTAGGGTTGGCCAGAACAATATATCTACAGGGCACATACGGTACTATTGGCAGGGAAATCACCAAATATATGGTTACCGTAGGGACATGTACTCGTTCCGCACCCCTCAAAAAAAGAGTTATTTTTACCCTGTCCGCACCAATCCGCACCCCTCTCAATATATAATTTAGCGCTTGCCGCACCAATCCGCAGGGGCATAATGCCCTCAGAACCGCACCAAGGGACTCAGAGGTGCATTCCATAACACATTAACATGGCATTTGTCCAAGTGCACTGAGAAATATCAAACTGAGTCTGGTTCTGCTGAACTCTGTCATCCATTGTACATTGTACATCAACTGGCACTAGTTTTGTCTTCTAGTCTTTTTAACTCAAGTATCATCACCATCTGCTTCCCCATCCCTCTCCTCATTGCCCCCCTCTTCACTACTGCCCCCCTCCTCACTCCCCTCTGAGCAACACCTGTGCAGCCAGCCGGACCAAGATGATGCATAAATGGGAACCGCTTCTTCAGCCAGTCTCGGAACTCAGCAGCGATGTGCACCTTGCAGGCCCACAGGGGCTCTCGGGGGCTCTTTTCCACTCATGACCCGTCAAAAACTCAAAAGTAATTATTAAATTTAATCCGCACCAATCCGCACCCCCTCAACTATTTATATATTTCAGGGGGTGTGAGCTCGCCGCACCCCCCAAAAACAATATTTTTGCGGCGTGATATATTGTTCGTACGGTATATACAGTGAAGTTTTTAGTTCTGGCACTTTACAAATAAGGTCACACGATGAATGTGAAGGTGAATGAGCTCAGCCGGGGGGTGCTGCAGATGGCATGCTGGGGGTTCTGGGAGTCATATGAGGACCTTATTGTTTGCGACAAAGTGCCTGCACAATGAATACACATGGTGAAGCAGTGAGTTGGTTGCACATAAGTCAAGGCAATCAAACCATTGCTTTTCTTTCAGTGGCGGCCTTGACGCGTGGAGAGCTGCAGGTTTTAGTCCAGGTGCCTCCTTTCAAAAGGACCTCCAGGAGCTGTCTTGCAGGACCTTGTTTGACTGTCAGACGGCAGTGTGTGCAGCGCTGTGTACACCAGTCTCTCAACGCTCTTAGCTTTTTGCTGGCTCTAATTTAATGAGCGCTTTTTTGTGTGTATAATCTCATCCTGTTCGTCCAATTTTGTTAAATGCTGTACGGCTCAACCCATTAAAGCACTTGTTTCTAATCCATGCCCATAATGTTTTCACTGTGGCGTCAAGCAGTTCTTTACTTTTCTATCCACTTTTCTATCCATGGATACAGAAGCACACATGTATACAAGAATTTTTGCAAAAACACACCAAAACAAACGCGTGCACACGCATGCACAGTAGCTGCACTACAATCATGCACTACGAGCAAGACTGTGTCGCAGCCACAGCAGCCCACCATAGCGCCTTTTCTCCAGCAAGCAAACCGCAACCAACGCGCGTACAGCACAGTCTTCAGCGGCCAGGAGGTCTGCTGGCTAACACCACAAAAGTACGCACGCACGAACACGCACACATGCACTCGCACCTGCATGTACATGCACATGCGCTTGCACATGCACACAGACACACGCACATGTATACGCACTTGGACTCGCGCGCGCATACACGCACACACTCTCACACACAGGTCTGCACACATGCATAAAACACATGGGCACTCAGCATACAAACACACACATACACTCAGTCTCGCACATTCACCTGCCTGCCTCATCTTTGAGCGGACAGGCTCAAGGATGATGCAGGCAGGTAACTATAAGTGAGGCACTCTGGCTTAGGTCTTTTTACAAGCCACAGAACAGCCAAGCACACTGTTTCCTGCAGGCTCTTGCACATAACGCACGGCACGAAAGCAAAAACACACATGCACACGACATAAGTGGACGCACATACTCGCGCACAAACACACACACACATACACACACGCACACACACACACGCACACACACACACACACGCACGCACACACACACACACCTGTCTGCATCATCCTTGAGCAAGCACGCCGCAAGTGTGCCATCATAAGGCTTAGGTCCCACGTTCTCATCCTCCCACCTGCTGCCCCTAGGCCAGCGCTTCATTAGGGCGGTCTCTGTTAAGGGAGATGACACAAAGACAGTAGTAGGTTAGTGTCGATATTGGGACAGAGATCACAGAAAACCTGAGAAAAACGCTGACATTAGAGGTTTAATTCTTAAGGTAGGGCTAAATCCTAACCCACAACCTGAGCAAACAAGGGACACTGAAGGCACTAAGGGGGTGAGAGGGGGGTCATCCTTATTAAAACCAGCGCTTCCTCTGTGAGGGCAGTCTCTGTAGAATGAGTTAGAAATTAATCCTAGTCAGAAATGTGGCAGGGAGGTGCATGAGATATATCAGCGTGCATGTTTAAGAGAGGATAATGTAGTTTTTAAAATCCAGCGTTTTAACAGAGGAATATGTCTTTACGACAACATATATTAGCAGAAAGGTGCGTGCGAGACGAAAGTAATCCGATCACAACAGGAAGATGCATGCAAGTTGATAGAGAACAAAGTCTCATCTCGCTCTCTAGCAACTTGCATTACAGATCATTTTCCCGCAACGAGTGGCTCTGCAAGGTTGAATGCAAAGAGCTGCTGAGTATTTCTTGAAGAAAAGGCGGCACCTACACAGTCAAAAGCAAGGGAGCACACAAAATCAAGGCCCGTGCGGCGTAAGGGGAGTGCAAAAAAAGATTGCCAGTGCTTTTGTGGGAGCTGATATGCATGAGGTCAATGAGGCAAGAAATATAAGATAGGGCGGCGTGTCAATCCTGCTGATGGACGTCTTGCTTAAGGGAGAAAGAGCTGCAAGTTGTCCACTGGTGCCTAATGAAAGAAAACTACGCAGGCAGTGAAAACCACCTCCCATATTGAATAAGGAAAAGAAGCGGTTTTTGGTACTGGACACGTAAAACTCCTCCACCACAGAGAAGAGGAAAAACCAATTGCCTCGCAACACTGCTGTAGCACAGACAACGTGGCACAGACATCAAGCATGCACACTGATGTAGGGGCTGAGGCAGACAACACTAAACACCTGGGAGGAAACAGGTGTGAAGATGTGGTTAGGGTAATCCTACACGTGTATGCACGAGATGTATGCACCGAAAAGGAGGGGAGGCATGCGACTTGAAATTTCTTGAATTTTGCTGCCAAGATATTATGTGAGCACGAAGAGGGGCAACAACAGGGAAGAAAAGACACGACTCAGCATTGACCCCTGTGGATGTCAGGAGCTGCATTGTAAGGGTGTGCTCCACGCAAAAGATACACACACACTCGTTTTGTGCAAGCAGAGAGGGGTACAAGCTGTGCAGGTCCAAAGGATAACACAGTCACTTGCAAGGGGTTACCAGGAGCAGCGTTCATAAACACTGCCATTCATGAAGGCTCACTAGGGGGGGCAACGTAAAAAAACACTGCCATTCGCCAAGGCTTGCCAGGGGCAACGTGAAAAACACTGCCATTCACCAAGGCTTGCCAGGGGCAGCGTATGAACATACCAAAACACAATTACTTACCTAGGGGCAATAGGGGCAGCGTAAAGGGTGCAGCATCAGCCACTGTGGTGTGCTCCAGCTCCGCACTGACAAGGGCCTTAACCACGAAGTGCTGGGTCCAGCAGGTCATGTTCACCTAATAGCGTGTGTGTGTGTGTGTGCTTGCGTATGTGTGTGTGTGTGTGTGTGTGCAGGTGATGTCCATATGAGTCAGCGCTTGCCGCACAAGGTTTGCTTGCCCGCTGCTCTCATCACCAAAATCACAATGGTTGCCCATAAACCACAAACAACCGCCCATCCGTCACTGCTGCACACATTAGCCCTCGTGCATGCCAACCAACACAGCTACCCATCCGTCACAGCTGGACACATAAACCACAAGGACTGCCTGTGTGCATGCCAATTCAACACTACTGACCATCCTTCACAGCTGGACACATAAACCACAAGGACTGCCTGTGTGCATGCCAATTTAACCTGCCTCAGTACAATTTGAGCTGTGTGCAATTAGAGCTGTGTACAATTAGAGCTGTGCCTCATTATAATTACTGCCTCAGTTCAAATAGAGCTATGTATAATTAGAGCTGTGTACTGTTACCTTGTATGTTTCTTTTCAGCATTCCTGCCAAAGTACTAATTACGTGTGCCCAGGTCGCAGGTGTCTTGTTCATTTTCGTGAGTAGCAGCTACTATTGTTCATCTTCGAGAACGTGCGCCTTCCACTACGTGGCCAACCGACCAAGCATCCCGATTTCACAAGAAGAGCCAAGGACTGTGTATGACGAATCTGTCATGGGTCTTGCTGCATATACATACCACCCTTGTCACCAGTAACCCACAACCACCATGCCAAGTCCGCAATTGCATGCCAAGTCCTCGATAATATGATGCTCCCACATCACTTAACCGACCGACTGGTATCTATATTAACTATGCTCTATGCACCATGGTCAAGCAGAGTGTGGGCCAGCCAATCGTCGCTCCCTAAGCAGTGTGCACTTAAAACGCCTCATGTTAGCTGCTGAATGCTTCTGAAGTTTTTGCAAGCGACGTAACACCGAGCAGCATTCGCAGCTCTGATTTTGGAGCCCCCCTGATGAAAACTTGCAGTTGAGAAGACCACCGAATGACTCTGTCCATCGCTGTCCCTCTTGTTTTTCCATCCATCACATGTTGAGCAACCCACATTTTCTGTGTGCAAGTGGAGCAAACGTACAACCCACACGAACAAGCACAAGCTGCATGCATGCAACTTGGCAGAAAGCGGTGCATCTTGACGAAAAGCATGCAGTTCAACAATGCTGAGCTGGTGTGAATTGGGCATCAGCCTCATACACATCAGCTCAGCACTGTTGGACTGCATGCTTTTCGTCAACGTGCATGGCTCTTTGCGAGATTCTCTGCAAGATGCATGGCTTTCTGCCGAGATGCATGCACGTAGCTGAAGCATGTGAACATACGGCCTGTTTCAGCACGCACAAGGGTGATGCATAGCAACAACAACCAAGTCGACTTGTTCAATATAATGCGAGCGTTGCTAAATTGCAGAGTTGGTGTAGAGACAATGGCCTGGTAATGCTGGGGGTGTTGCTGGTTGCTGTTAAGAGAGCGTATATGCACCGAGACGTTGAGACACTTGGTAAAATGCAGACCTTGGCTCTCCTTGTATAACAGCGATAATCAGTCAGTAGGCGCAGTTTCTTCGTAAATAAGGCCAAGCATTAGTAGCTGTAACTCACAGTTGTGAACAAATCTCTCTGTGACATAACCTCGTCATAATTAGGGTCGGCTGAACAGAACGATACGTAGACACTCAGTCATTTTGGCAGGGAAGCTAAAAAGATATCTGTTAACACTCAGCAACTTCAGCAAGGAGGCTCAGAGACGATTATCCTATCACATAAAGGATGTACGCGGCTTAATCAACCCTAATCTGATGAGAGTTTTACATGGCCCTTGTGGTTATGCGTACAGCCTTTTTGGCTAATGTTTTGCATCCAACAATGACAGGTGGACTGCCGTGGTTCTTGGTCGTGAGCAGCCCTAGCACATTATGTAACAACGCCTGTTTATGACACCAACCCTCACGCACTCACATCACTGGGCCACTGCCTCTCCACTAGGTCCTCCAGCTTCACGGTGCCCACTTCAGCAAGCTTCTTCACGTCAAGCATAATAAGCTTGCTGTCCTTGTCATCCTTGTTTTCGTCTTGGATTACCTTAAACACACCCTCTGACTCAGGCATCCTGTGTGTGGAGGTGCAAGCAATGTACGCCGTGTGCACACAGCACACACAGAGGCAGCAAACTCAAGCACAAATTTCTCTCTTGAGTGGTCTAATATACCTAACTCTTTGGACATCCATCACAAGATACAAGCAGCAAGAAGCCAACTTTGACATGTTGTTGACAGATGTACATAATCAGAGTTATATCAGGCTTTGCGCGTCTCGTCATGAGGCAGAACGCTGACAGATGCAGAGTCTGTGCCCAGATCCCCCACACCTCCATTCTATACTACAGACCATGCACGCCATCTGTCCCTGGAGTGAGTGGGCCTGGTGCACGGCAGCAGCATCTTTGACACAAACTCACGTGCACAAATCTGCAATGTCGCTCAGGTGCTTCCCACGTGTGGCCCTGCTGTTCCTCCACAGGCTGCCCAAGCCCATCTCCTTGTCCACTGAAAGAATACGTGTTCGCACGTGATGAGCACATTGTGTGTACTATGCATGATTTGATGTGCGAAAAGCAATTGAACGGCCGGAAGGACTCTCACCGCAGTGCATCAATGCCTGTTGGGTGGACTTGTAGCCAGGCTGCTTGAGCAGAAGGAGAGCCAGTTGCCTGTGAATATAGGTATGATTGCAGGACAATGTTGGTGGGGATGAGGAAATGTCATTTCCCCTCAAAGCACGCAGCGCATCCCTCCCTCTCCCGAGAAATTTCCCCGGCCCCCCCCACTCGTACCTCCTCAGCTCTATCCGGCCATGCGAAGATGTCTGCAACTGGGGCGCTACCTCAGAGTCCTGCGGGAGAAGAGTAGTGAGGGCGCAACACAGAACAGCGAAATATCGCTCGCGGATCAGCCCCCTCCCCATGACATGCCGCTGCCAAAGATTAGCAAAAAGTGCCCGGAGACTGCTGATTCTCACCTCCAAGCTGGTCGCAAATGCGTGTATGGAGTCGATGTACGAGGCCAGACACTCGCGTGTCCTGGCAATCGGGTTCATGTTTGTATTCGTTGTATTTCTTTTTATGTAAATGTTATTGTGAAGAATGAAGAGATGAGTTCTTGGGTTTAAACTTGCAATGCACCTGATTTGACGTGACAATAACCGAATTATTGAACGAACCGCACTCATCAAGAAATCTTGAAATCATGAATTGAACAGCAAAATGAACCTAATCCTGAGAAAACAGCAGCCAGGATTATTTGAAAACACAGTTCAATTAGATGGTCCATTTTGACAATTTCCGAAGTACCTAGTTTCTGCGCACAGAATGTATCGAAACCATGCCCAGCAATTTCAGGATCAAGAATGAAGATCTGAGACTGGTGGTGGTGGTTATTCCACCCTAATGATGATTCTACCCCCAAATCAAAACAAGAGCAGCCATGGGGATCATGGGGAAGGGGGGGATGAGGGCAGATGTGGTGCCACAATTTCAGAAATCATTCTTCATCTGGCTGGCGGTTTGCGCTCATTGTCCTGTTCAAATTGTTATGACTGGTTTGCACTCGTTGTCCTGTTCTGAAGAACAGACATGTTCGTAAATATGAGGAAAAACTAGCTGTTTGTTGCGCAACCTGCCCCATATGCTGACCTCCAGGGAGCTCACAAATACCGACACCTCCACATCTACTAGCCCATAACACAATCATGACACAACAGTGGTACACTCAAAACATGCTACAGACTGTCTGGCTGCGCTTCCTGGGTACATTTAAACTCCTCAGTGCGGTCAGCTGTCACGATTTGCAAGCAGCATCTGTTTCACATGCTCAGCCAGAACAAGTGAAGCTGTTAAACCAGGAGACTCTATTCCGTAGAGGCATACCAGCCCACGCACGCCGTGGCCTGGAGAGCCTTGCACCTTAAAATCAGATGCAGGTTGACCGGGTGCTGAGAGCTTGGGACGGATGCCAGAATCTGCAAATGCAAACGTAAATTCCAGAGGTTGAGGTCAGGAGGTCTATGGTGGATCTGAAGGTAGACCATGTTGTCTGAAAAGGAAGTCAGAAAGACAGCCTTGCTGTGATCAATACCGACTGTAAGAAAGACAGCCTTGCTGTGATCAATACCGACTGTGATCAATACCGACATGCATGGAGAGTGACCCTTTCCCTAAATTACTGTGGGAGAGAAATTTTAACGGCCAACGTAGATTTTCCTGTTCTCGTTTTGTTGTACAAGGAAATGACGCTTGTCAAGAAGGTAAGCATTGTGCTTGGGTGAGCTTGATTTATTCCTCACACCTGATGCTATGCTCTTCAGGGAAGCAGCGTTACCTGGCAAGTAGATGTTCAGGGTGGTCCACCTAGCAAATCTTTAATTTAAGAATAACGCACACATGCACACAAAGGCCAATAATACCTCGTGCATTGACTAGGGAGCCGTTAAAACAATTAACTACATCATTGAGCAAATATTGCAGGCACCTACACAGCAAGCGCCCACCGGTCACGTGATGCAGTGTATGGTTCCTGTACTCGGCGGCTTCCTTTTTGAACTAAATGTGGAGGGCGGAATCACAGCCAGCGAGATCCCTTTTTTAACTAATTGTGGAGGGCGGAATCACAGCCAGCGAGATTTCGTTTTGCACTATATGCGGAGGGTGGACTTGCAGCCAGATTCATTGCAACAGAAGGCTAGATCAATTGCAGTAGGTTAGACTTTAAACTCGGGAACAAGGCTAAAAGAAGGAAGCACGCACTTTGTGCAATGTGCATACCACACAAGTCACTCGCTCACAACTTAAAAGGAATCTAGTTATTTGGTATGCAGCTGGAACCCCAATAGCTTTCCTAGTCCTTCGTGCCTACACATACTCACAGCCAGGCACTAGAAAGACCTATATATAGTTTTGTAGTAAATAGCATAGAGCAGACGGGACACATTGTTTTTCTAGTCCTACGTGCCTACTTTTACTTACAGCCAGGCACTAGGGAGCCTTCAGGAAGGCCAGGCCAGTAAGTATGCACAGCCTCCTCAAAATCAGGGGCACGTCCTGGGTCCACCTGTGTGTGTGTGTGTGTTTGTGTGTGCATGTGAATGTGTTTGTGTGTATGTATCTGTGTGTGCGCGTGCGTGTGTGTGCGTGTTTGCATGTGTATGTGCGTATGCCATTACTCCGTAATGTTGCAAACCCAGCTAGGTACAATTTGTTCACAACCCTTCCTGCACAAAACGAACTCGTGACAACACCTTCAACATCGAGGGGTGATCGTTGCCACTGAACAGCTCAAGCAGTAAAAATGTGATTGCATTGATAGGGAATAAAATGATTTACTTTTAAACAGAATGTTCTGGGTAGTTAAAAACAAGCCTATTCGATAAATTTGAAAAACATGGCCTTACCACAAACCGCTAGGATCTATCTTTCAGAGCAGCTACCCAACCATGCATAATTTATACTACTGCCCTTTTCAATGTCGTAGCACGTGTGCCTATCCCTGCGCATCTTACTCCATATGCACTCCCTTATGCACTTACATATGCATCTCACCCCATATGCTGCATCTCATCCCTGCGCATCTCACTCACAAGCACCAAAAAATATACCACAACCAGGAGGCTGTAGTTATTGTAACTTTTTGGCGTCACGTGTTGATTGAAATATAAAGTAAATACTCGTATCCTGACGTCGAGAGCTATTGATTGGTATATAAATGAGACAACTCTGAGGGGTCGGTTGGTGGGTGGTCATTTGGGGGTGCTTGGAAAATTGGGGGGGGATCTCCTGGAGTGCTGGATTCCTGGAGTGCTGGAAGTCCTGGGCCACTTCCAGCAAATATTAAGTATAGTTTTGGAAATCTCAGCTCAAGCTTAGTCGATTGGCGCCTTTGTTGGGTGATTTGAATAAAAGGGGGGGTCTGAGTGCCTTGTCACAAAAATGCATGGAATGCCCCTAAATAGGCCGCGGGGGCGTGTTCAGGCAAATTACCAGCAATTCATTCCAAACTTGCAGTTCACGTATTGCAATATACATTAATTGTATGAATGTGCTTTGGCAAAGGTTTTGGCTGGATTTGTGCACTAAACAGGTGGTCAGTGCAAGAGCGTGTGCTTATCGATATTTGCCCTATAACTCTTCAGGTATTGATTTCTATGGCAAGAGAACTGTGCAGGCAGACAGCTGCTTACATTCTGAGCAGAGTGACACCCTTTTTGTAGGTGTAGGGAGTCAGGAAGGAGGGTTTGGGGGGTGGATGGTAATTATGGGCCGGAGGCCCAAAATTGACACGTGACTGTCAGGAATTTTGCTTTTAACAGCCTCTCAAAAAGAGAGAGGTCACTCGGCAGTTGAGCTGAACAAGCCACACACTGCATGATCAATTCATGAAGATTGCAGCAAGTGAAAAAGCCAGCCGGGCACTCTATGCACCTAAATCACAGGAGGGCAGGAATAAGATAGGGTTAATAAAAAGGAATAAGATAGGATTACGAAAAAAATAAAAGGGTTTATGAAAAGAAAATGTCTTGTTAATATAGCAACCTCAAACAAGGAAGGGTAGAAAAAATGAACACCGCAAAGGTGGAAGGGAAAACCATCTCACCTTATAATTGAGGTCCGTGACGTGTTCCACATCAGGGCCGAACCGAATGCCTCCTCCCTGCAGTGTATTTGTTTTGGGGCGCAAACGTGAGTGCTACGTGCAATAATGATTTTTTTGCCTGCGTTGTTGCTCATTTTTTCTGGGTGCAGTACAGCCGTATGCAGTGTGTTTTTCTGGGGTGTGGATGTAAGTGATGCCAGTGGGTGTGTGTGTTTGTTTCAGGTACGAGTTTGAGCAATGTCTGTCACTGTGTTTTAGTTTGTGTTGGGGTGCGGCATAAGTGTGAGTGACACTAAACGCGATGTGTTGTTGTTTGCTTTAGGCTGCAAAAATGAGTGATACGATTTGGGTGTATGCTTATTTTGCGGTGTGGATATAAGCAACGCCACATGCAGCATTGTTTCGTTTGTTTGTGCTGTTTTTCAAAGGTGTGGGCTGCCACATGCCTATAAACTGGAGGGTGACATTGGTGACGTTAGTGATGCAATACGTTAGTGACGTTAGTGACGTTAGCGACGTTAGCGACGTTAGCGACGTTAGCGACGTTAGCGACGTTAGCGACGTTAGCGACGTTAGTGACGTTAGTGACGTTAGTGACGTTAGTGACGTTAGTGGCGTTAGTGACGTTAGTGACGTTAGCGACGTTAGTGACGTTAGTGACGTTAGTGACACACTTCGTTAACACAAGACAGATATCATCAGGAGCCGTCTTCAAAACAAGCCTGCAAGCTTTTTAGCCTCATCACTTTTCTGTGGTGGAGGAGTTGTAACGTGCTTGGCACTTGAGTCAATCCCTTGTCCTGCTAGCACTCATGGGGATGAGTTATCACCGCCAGCGCAGAGCTTTTTCATAGACAAGTCCCTGACCGCATTTATGGGGATGGGTTTTCACCGCCTGCACGGTTCTCTTCGTAGACAAGTCCCTGACCGCACCATGTCCAGGGTCAAATGAATGCCCAGCCCTCCACCCGAGGTGGGAGGCAGTGGGTAGATCAGCCGAGAAAATAAGGGCCGGGAGCTTGTTTGGGAGGTAGCAGCAGCACTGGGGTCACGGCTACCAAGGCTGGTGTTACCACTGGCCAGCGTGAAGTAGTTGCCCTGTGTGTATGTGTGCATGTGTGCATGTGTGTTTGTGTGTGTGTGTGTGTCTGTGTGTGTGCATGCGTGCATGTGTGTGTGTATGTTGCATATCATCAGCAATGATTGGCAGAGTATGCACATGGCATCCATTCCCTGTGGCACAGACACACACACGGATCCACACATACGCACATACGCAGTATGTATACAGTATGTATATCGTATGTATATCATACGTATATCGGTGATGCACACGCAAAATGTATACAGTATGTATATCGTATGTATATCATATGTATATCGGTGATGCATACGCAGTATGTATACAGTATGTATATCGTATGTATATCATACGTATATCAGTGATGCAATGTGTTCGGCCTCATATGAAGATTGCTTTCAAGGACACAGCTCAGCTAAACCATCTTTTTGACATCTGTGAGAGAAGCAGCCCACACACCAACCACACCAAACCAGACCTTGGCGAGGTACAGTGGTGGGATGGAGCTAGAGGGAATACCGTCGATTATCTGAGAGAGGCTCTGGGCATGGAGTCCTGCGTATGTGTTGATGGGTTCAGTGTTGTTGAGCAACTTGCCCTAGGGTTGCAGAGAGACTGCCAAACATGTTGGCCAGCTGTTCAGGATCCATTATGATCACAGATTAAAGAGGAGGCTCAGATGAAGACACATGCTATGGTGTTATTGCTGGTTGCGCAGCAATGGGCAAATGTCACTTTGGTAGGGCTGGCCAGAGCCGTATATCTGCATCATATATGACCGGATGTATGATGGTTTTCTTGCTGAAATTACCGTATTTAAAACACATATACCTATAATTTCTGGTGATATTTAGTGATATTTGGTGATATTTGGTAATTTTCCATGCACACACACACACACACACACACACATAAACACTCACAAACACACACACCTGTACCGTTCACCATATCCACTGTTATAGCTGACCTGCACTGTTCACGACCGTTTGCCAGCCGCATCCGTATGCAGCGATGATTGGCGTGGAACATTTAAACACGCCTGCACTACTCACGGCCGTCTGTATGCAGTGATGCATGTACGCACGGCACTTTTCACAAGCGCGCCTGCACTACATGCAGCCTTGGGGGATCCCTATTGGTTGAGCAGCCACGCCAGGCTGGAGGCCATTGAATTCCAAACTAAACTAAACCTACGTCCTCGCCTTTGATCAGCAGCTTTTAACGCCTGCACCTTTTGCAAGCTCGCTTGCAACGCAATGAACACCTTGCGCGTTTGTGCACACCTGCACACCTGTAAAACTCCTGATCACACACATCTACACCTGTACACCTGTAAAACCCTGATCACATACACACCTACACCTGCACACCTGTAAAAATCCTGATTATATACATCTACACCTGTACACCTGTAAAATTCCTGATCACACACATACACACACGCACACACACACACACCTGCACCTGCACCTGCACACAATACACCTACATCTGTACAACTGTACACACTACACCTACACCTGTAAAAACCCCTGATCACAAGCCTCTCTGCAGAAAGTTCTTATCTTTTTAGGGTTGGCCAGAACCATACATATATATTTAGGTTAGGAGTAGAGGTACGGTTTTAGGTATTTTAGGCAGGGAAATCACCAAATGTCTGCATGGGAGATCACCAAATATCACCAAAAATCGTGTAAGCTGTGTATATACAGTTCTAGCCAACCCTATACGTTTTTCCCTCACGCACCTGCACTGTTTACTACCATGTCTGCATGCAGCTCCATGTGCTCCCCCTCGCTTTGCACATCCTCAACCAGCAGAGTTATCCCGCCCCCCCCTCCCCCCCTCCCGCCTCTTCTTTCGCTCCTGCTTGGCCCATGTTGCCCACCAGCTCCTGCAGCATGAATCACCCCGCCATGAGAGCTGCCATGAGAGCTGCCATGAGAGCTGCCATGAGAGCTGGAAGGATCCCCATCCATCTCACTGCTGTCGTTCCTCAAATTCGCACTACTGCTGATGCTGTCCGTGCTGCTTCCTGGGTTGCTGCTGCTGCCTTGGACGGTGTCCCCTTGGTATCTGCTGTTGCTGCTGCTGCTGCTGCTGCTGCTGCTGGAATTGCTGCTGTCTTGGTTGCTGGTTTGCCTGCTGGTGCTCGTGTGTGGCAGGCCTGATGTGGCCAAGGACACGCTGCTCCTTCTATCCAGAGCTCTGCCCTTGACAACCCTCGACGCCACTGTGAGTTGAGAGGCATTTCAAAGCACAACTCTGACCGCATTCCAAAGCACAACTCTGACCGCATTTCAAAGCACAACTCTGAAGGCATTTCAAAGCACAAATCTGACCGCATTCCAAAGCACAACTCTGACAGCATTTCAAAGCACAACTCTGACAGCATTTCAAAGCACAACTCTGACCGCATTTCAAAGCACAATTCTGAAGGCATTTCAAAGCACAGCTCTGACCGCATTTCAAAGCACAACTCTGACCGCATTTCAAAGCACAACTCTGAAGGCATTTCAAAGCACAACTCTGGCCGCATTTCAAAGCACAACTCTGACCGCATTTCAAAGCACAACTCTGAAGGCATTTCAAAGCACAACTCTGACCGCATTTCAAAGCACAACTCTGGCCGCATTTCAAAGCACAACCCTCGACGCCACTGTGAGTCGAGAGGCATTTCAAAGCACAACTCTGAACGCTACCGCATGAATTACAAAGCACTTCAAACCACAGCAATTGCGTTCGTAAAGAGCGTCGGTGCGTAATAACGTGTGCGTGCGAGGAATGCTGATCACGACAGCATGTGCCTCCTTGAGTGAGTGATGCCTGGCAGTAATTCACAAGTGTATCCATTAAACACAAGACAACTATTGTCATCAGATTGCATGCAATACTTTGTAACACCACGCTGAGAGTGTCTCCTTGCAGAATTGGCACATCTTTTACCATAACGTTTCCAAACAAGCTGTAAGTAGCATCTGCTGCTCTTTTTCCGACAAGACCTGGCTCGTGAAAATCAAGATGCCCAACGCCTGTTTCTCGTTTTGGGCACGCCAACCCAATCAGCAACACATCAGCTTGCTTAAGTCTATCATCAACCTGCAAGCCAAATTACAGTTGACTCGCATGCCCATCATCACTTACTCACACGCAAGTACTGCTCCTGCTGACTCTGCCTCCGCCAGCAGCGTGGCCCTGTGTGGTGAGTGTATGTTGGTCTCCATGTGCAAAATCGGCTTGTTATTTTGAGTTTGATGTTTGCGCCCTGGAGACGGTGGTGTGCATCCATGTGAGGGCATGGGAGCTGTTGTGCAATAGTTACATTGATATGCTTACACATGGTGAGGGCATGGGAGCTGTTGTGCAATGGCTACAATGGTATGCTTACACATGGTGAGGGCATGGGAGCTGTTGTGTAATGGAAACAATGGTATGCGTTTACATGGTGAAGGCATGGGAGCTGTTGTGTAATGGTTACAATGGTATGCTTACACATGGTGAGGGCATGGGAGCTGTTGTGCAATGGAAACTATGGCATGGTTACACATGGTGAGGGCATGGGAGCGTGTTTGATCAGTGAAATTTGTGTCCATTACAAATAAAAAGTCGGTACGTACGTGACATGACTAGGGTTGGCCAGAACCGTACATTAACACTGTATATGACCGTATATTTGGGGATTTCCCTGCCAAAAGTACCGTGTATGCACCGTATACATATGGTTCTGGCCAATCCCAGATATGACGCAGGTTCCTTTCAGGAAGCCTTTCAGGAAGTCTTCCCATTCAGTTTACACGTGTTTGTAGCTTGCATGTACGAGTTTACGTGGCAGGTACCTAGGAAAGCAATGTACATTGCTTTTGGGGTTAGCTTCGCTCGGGCCAGGTCAGCCCTTAGTTTGGGTATTGTCTTTTTCTCTTAGTTTACATCCATGCAGTGAAGCAAGTTCTTCCTGTATTCTAGTTGTAGTGAAGGATGTTTGGCGAAATGGATGCTTGGCATAAGAGCATAAGAGCACTGGTATGATTAATGGTCCGTACAAATTATGGATAGCACAAGAATGCAAGTCTTAATCTGATTAGAACTCATATGCTGGCTAGTACAGATACGCCAGTCTTGATTTAATAAGAACTCATGTGCTGGCTAATACAGAAACGCACAATTTAGTATGATAAGGATTCAAATTATAGCTGGCACGAGGTTTTTTTAATTAAATTCAATTTCTGGCTAGTGCGAGAACACAAGACTTAAATACAGTGGGACCAATTCAAGTTCTCGTGCAAAGCTAGTGCAAAAGTCCTAGCACGGACCTTTGATGTATTCAGAACAGAACAAGTTTTGTTTGTGCAAGAGCATTAGTGTGAATAAACCACAGACCTAAATTCAAACTCGTGCTTTCAATTAAAGGCAATATTTGCCAAAGACGCAGTGCAAACTGCAATCCACACCATAATACTGTCAGCACGTTTGTTATATTACGTCTATTAGTTCTTTGCGTGCAAGCACATGTGGCTGTTAAGAATTCCAGAAGAGTACTTGATCATAGATTTTGTGTTAATGTGTGGCTGTTCAGCATCCAGAGAAAAGCCTGATCTGTAGAGGTATAATGCAGCTTCAGAATGCATGTGGCTATTTGGTGTCCGTAAGAAGGGCCTAATCAGTGGATACATCTTGCAGCTTACATGTACGTGTGGCTGTCAAGGATCCCAGAGGATGGCGAGAGCAGTGCTGCCTCACATTTGACTTCGGGCTCTAAGTCCCTGACTTCATTCCGCGACAGGAGGCTCAAATTTTGCACGCCACACGATTTGGCAAAGGACGCCAGAGTACGGAGCGAGGCCAGCTGCCTGTGTGTGTATGTGTGTGTGCGTGTGTGTTTGTGCGAGCACGTGTGTAAGTGTGTGTGTATATGTATATGTGTGTATGTGTGCGTGTGTGCGTGCGTGCGCACGAGTGTGTATGTGTTTGTATGTGTGTTTGTGTGTGTGTGTGTGTGTGCACGTGCGCGTGCGCGTGCGCACGTGAATGTGTGTGTGTTAACGTTTGCTTTTACAGACACTATTCCTTGCCCTATCCCCTCCCCAAACAGTGCTGACAAGTTGTCCACCCATTTCAAAGTCCCCTCTACCTCATTCAAAAGCACAGTCCTTGTAAACTTACACCTATTCCATTGAGCCCTGCTGAGCAATTTGTAAGCAGTGAGAGATGGTTCAAAAGTAGAGGTGCAAGCGTACAGATATGAAAACATGATGAACACGTTGATTTGCGTGCATGACAAACACACTGTAGGTTGCACGCTGGCCTGTATTCACAAAAGAGCAGCAGCTTGTTTCTAAGGCATGTTGGTGTCAAGTAATTGATGATGCAAAAACTCAAAAAGCATTGCTTTGGCAAACTCTGGAGTGCACGACATGGGGTCCTGTAATTTTAATCACGTTTAAAGCTTCTCCACTTATCATCACCGTTGCTGTAAAAACATCACTATTGTTTCACTCAACACAACCAGCTTTTGCAGTCTTGGACGGTATGGACGTGCCATGTCATCTCTTGCCTACATGCCTTCATGTCACAGCTACTTTGCCCCATATTGATTCACTCACTCCTTATCGCTCGCCACGACCAGCTTCTGTGTGTTTTTGAATGGTACAGACATCTGCCGGCAGTAGTCCTGAACATATACATTACAGCATATGCATTGTTAGAACATTCCTGTGCGCAAATAATAACAGCGAATGCATTCTTAAAGGTTATTGTGTGATCAGGCGTTTGCAGCACGCAAAGCTTTTTTCAGGGTTAGGGTTGAGGTTAGGGAGTAGGGTTTAGGGTTAAGCCTTAAGTGGTAAAGTCTAACGTAGTAAAGCCTATAACCTATATTTAATCTGGCATTCTGCGTAGGCCATTATTGAGCACAAGCCGGACAGATTCACAGGCTATACAGCAGCAAAGGATGTGGGGCATCAAGCACAGGCCAGACACATTCACAGGCTATACAGGTGCAGCAGCAAAGCATGTGGGGCATCAAGCACAGGCCAGACACAATTCACAGGCTATACAGGTGCAGCAGCAAAGCATGTGGGGCATCAAGAACGGGCCAGACAAATTCACAGGCTATACAGGTGCAGCAGCGAAGGCTGTATAGGTCTGGTGGCTGCATGGGCTGCAAGGTGTTGAGCACAGGCCGGATAGATTCACACGCTATACAGCAACAAAGGCTGTACAGGGCTGCATGTGGTACTGAGCAAATGACAGGGCTGGACAGGGCTGGATTAGAGAGAGGCTGGAAGACTTTGTAAATTATGGTGCTGTGTAGAGACTGAAGACTTTGTAAAGCTCGTTGCCATGTAGGACTGCAAATGGTATATAGTACATAGCTGCATACTGGACAGCGCTACCAGCCACACCTTTTTTCCCTTTCCAAGAGTTTTTTTGTAGGTGCTACAAGTCTGGTGCTACAGCAACAATTATCACAGTGTTTGTTTACACGTTTTACATACGCAGCCTAGCAGTCGCACGTTTTGACTGATGGCTTTATTTGTAAACTCGGTACACTCTACCAGCCGCACAGAGATAGGATCTTGGTGACAGGATGCACAGGGCATCAGGTAGTCCAGAGGTACAGGCCGCTCAGAGTTGTGGTGGTATCGCTAGAAAACAAGGTACCTGCCTGCAGGACCTTGTTGCCCTCGACACACATACGGCTCTTTAAACTTCCTTTAGGGTAGTACCTGCAAAGTCAAGGAGGGACGGCTCAAGCTGATGATGTCAGAGGCATTGACTCAGCGTTGGAAAGGATTCAAAACTGCAAACTGCCTCATCCTAAATCGCTACAGCCCATCTGCAAGATTCGACGATAGGGGCTCTCGGAACAGGACTACCTATCAGCAAAATAAGTCAACAAGATTAAATTTTAACAGCATCTGCAAAATCCGGCGCTAGGGGCCCTCTCGGAACAGGGCTACCTATCACTACCTATCACTACACAGGGCTACCTATCACTACCTATCATTCAGCAAAAAAAGTCAACAAGAGATTAAACTCACAGGCCTGCATGAATGACCTCGCTGTTCCTCGAGCTCGTCTCGCTCCCAAAGGATGGCTGAGATTCTAGGATGACCACCTGATTGTGTCAGTGCAGGCTTATGACGTTTTGTGGTGAAGGCTGTAGTGCAGTGCTTAATGCACGGCCATATCCCATTGTCAATCGATGCTTGAGGCATTATTGTGACTGCTTATGCATACTAGTATTTTTCTATCAGGTGGCAAAAAAGCATCGTGGAAGGCAGGCCTACGCATTGCATACTGCAAGCCAATCCTATAGGGAGAGGGGCACAACTGCAAACACTGCACGTATGTAGTAGGGTTGGCAAAAACCAAACTTTTATAGGTAGATCGATGTATAAACGGTATTTTTGGCAGGGAGATCACCATACATACGGTCATGTACAATGTGTATATACGGTTCTGGCCAACCCTACACACTTGAAAAATGAACGTAAACTCATATATGTACTTCGCCCGTACGCCCATACACATACACTGTGCATATGATGCAAAACGGGCTGGAACTTCCACGTGTATGTGATGATGTACATGAATTCAAGTGCTTTGCGTCTGCACATTCATTGCCGGCTATGCCGCTGTTAGATTTTCTACACAGGTAAGTAGGTGGTGCGTGTATCAGAGCACTGCACACTACGTCATCTTTTCAGCAGTTGTAAGTGCTCGTCTTTTCAGCAGTTGTAAGTGCCGCTTTCTAGAATTTTCCGATAACTGCATGTTGCGCGTAGGGAGCAAGCTCAATGTCTGTTGCAATGTGCACAACGCTAGTTCCTGATAAGAGCTGCCGGTCCCTTCAGACAGACCTATTTGTTGAAACCTATAGGTTGAGCAGCCATGCCAGGCTGGAGGCCTTTGTAATCCAAACTAAACTAAACTAAACTTCAGACAGACAATGCTGGGACTGCGTACAACTGACCACAACGTGCTAGGCTGACTGGCTACTTCAGATCAATCTTTAGTGCACACAAATACAGAAAGAACAAAGGAAACACTTGCCACTTATCCCGCTTGCACCCGCTCCCCCCCACACAAATCCAGCTTCCCTGTATATATACACACATACACACTTGCCTCTTTTCCCGCTTGTGCTAAGGCCCTTGCAACAGCGAGGCCGACCACGCCAGCCCCCCTTCAGTTTGTAATGGCGAGTGTATGAGGACATGATGAGGATGTCAAGGGGCAAGCGTGCATGTGTGTGTTAATGTGTGTGTGGGTGTGGGTGGGGGTGGGGGGGTGTTTGAGTGTGTGTGCGTGCGCGTGCGTGCGTGAGCTAACACCAGCGCCCCTCAAGAAATCCTTAGCAGGGTTTTTAAACTAAGTGGGTGCTAGTGTGTAGCAAGTATGACGAGTATGACGTCATTCCAGGCTAGGACCGTTTACAACCGTGTGAGTTGAGGCCTCGCTCCCTGCCCAAACACCGGATGTAAGTGGTTCTAGCCAAGCGTACACCTTTTTAATTCTGCTTTCCTTCTTTGCTGTATTCCCCTATGCGCATAAAGTGTCCTATAACCAAACTCGCACGGGTTGTATGGCGGGTGGGTCCCATTGTTCTGACATTTCATGCGCGACCTACACCTCTCGCAGTGTCTCACGCAACGTTTTAGGTGCTCATGTGCATCTAAACTAGAGGCAGACAGGCACACATGTTTAAAGCTTGTAGACTTTAAAGTAAGTCAAGTGCGCTTGCCTGCGTTAGGTATTCTGGCTTTGTATGCACGCGTACATATAGGAAACACGTGTGCAATTGCGCATTGGACTTACACGACCACCGCTTCCACGTGCTGTGTGTTTGTTCCTGTCTGCTGGCAGAGGGTTCGGACTGTGAACGCATCTGCACGCCTAGTCAGCTGCATCGCTTGCTTGTTCTTTCAACCTTTATCAATCCAGTTTACACCTCATAATAAACTTTTTGTGAGCTCAAATCTCCAAATCAAATTCCAAAACTTGTTGCAGCTCATGTACTTGAGGGCCAGCCCTGGTTTGTGACTGGAAGCTGTGTTTGAAGTGCAGCTGTGGTTAGAGCCATGGCAGATAGCTTCAGCAGGGAAATCAGCAGGGTTGTGGCAGGCCAGCTTGCAGAAGTGGCAGGGTACGAAAGTGTGCAGGACTCAGCGGCAGAGGTCCTCGGTGGGTGTGCCGCAGCAAAAGTATTGCATCATCAGCACGAAGAAGGTTTCCAAACTCGTAGAAGCAATCAAGCTAAATTTTTCTTACAAGCGCGAACGACGCGCCTACTTCCCCTTTGTTTGTGCCTGATGTGTAGCATGCATGCTGTGTAGCAAGGACACGTGCATGTGCATCTTGTGACTCTGAACTGCTCAGCAAGCTGGCCAACAACGCGAGTTGGGCGCTTGCTGCGAGAGCAATAAGTTTTGCGAGCAACTTTTTTGTGCTCGGTATGTATTATGTCCATGGATGCAACACACACGTGCATACGTGCGCGCACACATGCACATGTGCACGTTAACACACATACACGCGCATACACACACGTGCGCACACACATACATACACACACACATACACACAAACACACACACATCTACACACACACACGGACACATACACAGGCGAGCTCTTAATAAAGTACATTACGGAGTTGTCGGCTAGCTCGCATGGCTACGCTGAGCTTGCCAACCGCACGGGCATCAATGTGCACGACATCCTTCTGGCCTTAGATGACCTAGGGACTTCTGTGCCTGAGCTACAAGGCTATCTGTCCAGCTTGACATCGGTGTGTATAATGGGGGAGGCAGGGGGTGAGCTTGTGGGTATGTTTGTGCGTGTGCGTGTTTTGTGTGTGCGTGTTCGTGTGTGTGTGTGTGTGTGTGCGCGTGTGTACATATGCGTGCTTGCTTGTACGTGCATGCGTAAGTGCGTGCATACGTGCCACCGCTCGCACGACAAAACCTCCTTTGCCCTGCCACACAAAGCCGTCCTCTGACTGTTTCATTTGAACACACACAGAGGATACCACTGGCAAGCCCACCCCTACAACACAGCACGCGTTGACTCACTCACAACACGACAACACACACCCCTTCATCCCACACCACAGCCCCCTCTGCAACTCCACTCTCGCTCAATTGATCGTACTCAGGAGGACCAACATCTTTGCCCACCCCCCCTCTGACTCGTTCAATTGATCACGCGCAGGAGGACAACACCTTTGCCCACCCCTTGCCTCAGTACCCCGTTCAAAAGCCAGGTCGTAAGCTCCCCACATTTCAAGACAAGCAGGAGGCCGCCCCCGCCCACATCCCGGCCTTTCTGCCTGCGTTTCCGGACAAGCACACGTATCTGCAGACCCCAAAGTTTCCGGGCCATGAGGCGGACCCTGCAAAGCAATCACAGGTGCTGTTTAGGACTGGGTGTGGTGGGTGGGTGGGTTGGTCGGGGGGGTGTATGAGTGTGTGTGTGTCTGTGTGTGTGTGTGTGTGTGCAATGTGGGTATGCTTGATTCTATGCATTTCGTGGGCGTATGCGTGGCCATATAGTAAGGAAGCAGGACCAACCCCTGCAAAAAGAGGCACTCACACATGTACGTATGCGAGACAGAAATCGCACGTGCGCGCACTCACATGCGCATACTAATCTACACGAACACACGTACACACATAACAATCAAATTATCACACACACAGGTCACGCACGCACACACAATCACACATACACGCACACACGCGCACACACACACACACGCACACACGCACACACGTACACACAGATGGTGCAGCAAGCCAGGCGGCAGGCAGAAAAATCCCTCGTGAAGCTTCACTACAATTTGTCCAACCCAGCTGCAGCCGCAGCAGCAGCAAGCACACAGGGCGTTGATGGTGTTGGTGTGGCATCGGAAGCAGCGGCAGGCCCAGCAGCAGCAGCACCACCCTCTACAGGTGTGTGTCTGTGTGTGTGTGTGTGCGTGTGTGTGTGTAGGCTTAGCAGGTCGCAGCACTAGAAGCTACATTCCTCACAGGTATGCACGTGCGTCTTTTATAGGTGCAATCTGCATCAGGCACCCATGCATGTATGCATGCAACCCCTTACAAATTACCCATAGCACAAGTACGGGCACGTACAGGCACAAATACACATACTCGCATTCACCATACGCACCATGTACATGCACGCGCGCACACACACACACACAAATGTACATACACCACACACCACACTCACATGCACGCACGCACAGTTATGCATACACGCACAAGTACAAACGCACACACAAGCACAAACACACACACACACGCACAAACACACATACACGCACACACACACATTCCCACACTCACACACACACATACACACACTCACGCAAACTCAAACAATCACTCACACACAAGCAGCTGGCCCTGACCAACTCCCTGCCACTTCACCACCTCCACCCTCAATATCGGGAGCCTCCCCAACTTTGCCATCGTCATCAGCAGCAGCTCCTGCATTAGCAGCAGCAGCCGGCAGCAGTAATCCGTTCCTGGCCCCTCCACAGAAGATTGTGTTGACCCCAGGTGCTGTGCAGCCACAAATGCCTTGGCATTCTGTGCAGAGCAGCTCCTCCAGGTGTGTGTGTATGTGTGTGTGTTTTTCTTGGTGTGTGTGTGTGTGTGTGTGTGTGCGTGCGTACTTGTGTGATTTAGTTTGTGGCTTTTGGACTCGGAAGGTACCCTCCTAGCACGTGTGCCGTGCAAGCACAGCCGCCGCAGCATTCTGCCCTGACCAGCTCGTTTGAGTAGAACGAACAGTTAGACTTTGGGATCTTGGCAGATCTTTCAAAGTGTAAAGTCACTGTTGAAGCTTTTGTGAAGTTACGGGTCCTCTCAGCACATGAATCGCGTACTGAGAGCCGCGTGCTGTGACATTGTGGAAAAAATTCTTCCGTTTGCTGTGTGCTTGGTGTTTTAGAACGGCACACCTTCCAAGGTTTAGGTGACCAGTGTAAGGCTTATGTAGGGCACAGGGTCCCGGTTTAGATGCCTTACAGGTAGGGTTTGGCCAGAGCCGCTTACACATGCTGTGTATGACTGCATGCATATCATATGATATTGGATCTCCCTGCTCAAAGCACCGCGTACAATACACACACCACGCACACTCATAAACGTAGGGATTGCCAAAATTATACAAAAATACGTGTATACAATGAACATACAGTGTTTTTAGCAATACATACGGTCGTACGCGGTGTGTGCGTACGTCTCCAACCAACACTACCTCTATCTGTGGTTCTGGCCAACCCTACCATTGCATATAGTTCTGGCCAGCTCCACGTGCAAGCGTTAAAAATGTCTTTCTTAAAACGAGCAGCTTTTTAAAGTCTTGTTGGTGCTATTAACTAGGAGACAGGGCGCACGTAGATGCTTCCAGGATCCTAAAGAGTCACACACACACACACTCACCCACACCCACAACCACACGCATGGCTCTGGCCAGCTCCTCGTGCAAGCACGGAACACGTAGGGTTGGCCCGAACCATACACACATATGTATATACGGTGTGTACACGGTACTTTAAGAAGGAAAAATACCGTACATACTGTCATATACGGTGTGCATATACGGTTCTGGCCAACCCTAGGAACACGGCTTGCCTTCAACCAAGCAGCTCCTTAGCAAATGGACGGCATGTAGCCTTCTCTCACAGTAAATAGTACAGGCCCTAAGGGCAGGCCTTACCATCCTGACAGCATGCCGTTCGCATGTACTCAATCTTGGGGTTACACATGCAAACGGCGTGCCGTCCATTCTCTAAAGAGCTGCTTGGTCAAGGCAAGCAGCTCTTTATTATGCAGTCGCAGTGAGTTGCGAGAAGAATAAGTCCAAGCGTACTTAACTTGTTATCCCTTGAGATGTTTAAAGATTGCAAACCCACACACAAGGGGATGTGATATATATACAGAAGCCAATGAAAAGTGTTGTGCACAGTTTCTTAGCTGCAGTTGGAAGGCAAGCATTTGTGATTGTGGTGTTGTGATATTATTAGGGTTGGCCAGGACCGTATATATACACCGTATATGACCGTATATTTGGTGATTTCCCTGCCAAAATTACCGTACATACACCGTATATATGGTTCTGGCCAACCCTAGATATTATGGTATTGGCAGGCAAGCTGTGCACAGTTTCGTAGCTGCATTTGGCAGGTAAGCGTTTGTTGTGATGTTGTGAGGTTATGGTACAGCACCTCATCCATTTCAAGCAAGTCTCATGCGCCTATCATCTGCTCCTCATGCGTGAGCAGAAAGCATGTGTATAGATGCAGCACTTGGTGCATGAGCAGAAAGCACTTGGTGCATGAGTAGAAAGCATGTGTCTAGATGCAGCACTTGGTGCGTGTGAGAGAAGTATGCAAGATTACATAGTCTTTCCTGATCCTCATTGACATTATTCTTTCCTTCGTGGTGGAGGGGTTCTACGGTACCCGGTAATAAAGTGGCTCCTTTTCCTTGATTAATGTAGGGAGCGGTGTTTGCTGCCTGCGTAGTATTCCTTTTCTTTAGCCTTAAAGGTGACTGGACGTCATGAACTATAAGAGGACACAAAAACCAGCATTGCAAGGTTCCCAGGCAGGTCTTGTGCACCTGTTTATTTTTGGTGTGTCACGTACACAGTGCAAGCAGTTCAAATAGCACTCTTTAATCCAGGCAGCTCTCACACATCTGTGCTGCTGCTGTTTATTTTTAATTTGTCACGTACACATGCAAGCAGTTCAAATAGCACTCATTAATCCAGGCAGCTCTCACACATCTGTGCTGCTGCCTTATCTGCGTTTACATTCTTTCTTTTTTGACATACTACACAAGCAAGCATTCGTCCCTGCCGCACTTGATGCAGTACAAGCAATCTCATACTGCTGTGTTACTTTTGTGTGTGTGTGTGTGTGTGTGTGTGTGTGTGCAGGCAAGCGTTCGTGCCTGACGCAGCTCTAAATGCGTTCCAAGCAGTGCTGCCTGCCGAAGCCACAGGAGGAGGGGCTTCAGTGCAGGTGTGTGTGTGTGCAAGGTGTGCGTTCCTGTCACGACCACGCAGGGAGGCCAAGACGCAGGTGCCCCTAGGAAGAGACAAATGTTCATTGTAGTTGCACTATAAGCCAGCAGTGATATAGTATATAAGCCAGCATTTATATTGTATTGTAGCCAGCAGTTATATTGTTTTGTAGCTTGTGTACTTTTTGTAGCCAGCAGTGATATAGTGTATGATCCAGCATTTATTGTATTGTAGCCAGCAATTATATTGTATTGTAGCTTGTGTATTAATTGTATTGTAGCCAGCATTTATATTGTATTGTAGCTTGTGTATTTTTTGTAGCCGGCATTTATATTGTATGGTAGCTTGTGTATTTCTTGTAGCCAGCAGTTATATTGTATGGTAGCTTGCATCTTTTTTGTAGCTTGTGTATTTTTTGTAGCCAGCAGTTACATTATATGGTAGCTTGCGTATTTTTTGTAGCCAGAAATTATATTGTAATGTAGCTTGTATTTTTTGTAGCCAGCATTTTTATTTCTTGCAAAAGTTGTATGTTCCTTGCAAATGCCGGGTTTGACCATGCAGGGAGGCCAAGACGCAGGTGCCCCTGAGGAAGAGATGGCCCTTGTGATGGAGTCCTCTGTCTTTGAAGCTGGTGCGCTTTTTGCTTCAATCATTGTTGGGTTACTTGGGGACGAGATGCACCTCGGCTTTATAGTTAAAATGGTTACAATGGGGGGTGACCTTCAGCCAGGTTGTTTGGCTGATCAGCTGCTGACTGGTCTTGGCCAGCCACAAATGAATCCATAAGGTAAGGTACATCGCATACATGCCTCTAGGGGGCATCTGAACGGAATAAATCCATAAGCTGAGGGAGAAAGAAAAGATCATCGGTTTGAACCACGAGGAAATCGATTAGCAGGAGAAGAAGAGAGGATGAGATGGGATATGGGAAGGAAGCAGCAAAAAGCTCGGTATTCAGGAAGTTATGAAATGAAAAAGTGTCATCCTGGTTATGTAGCAAGGGAAAATTTATGAATTGAAAAAGTGTCATCCTGGTTATGTAGCAACGAAAAACAAGTGTGTACGAGGACCTGGCATGCAAAAGGCTGCAAATATTTCAGCAATTTCTCGAAAAATCTTATTTATTTATTTACTAAATTTTGATATAAAGGATCCCAGTGACGATGGGTAAACAGACCCTTTGAATACATGGAGAAGTGGTTGGCAGGGGAAGTTCACAACACGCCACTCCAAAATAGGTACTGGGAAGCCATTCCGACGCAGACAAAAATGGGAAAACAGAGGGGAACAAATCAAGGTTGCGTTGTGTACGTATGTGTGTGTGTTTGTGTGTGTGTGTTTGTGTGTGTGTGTGTGTGCCCGTGCAGACATGGTGGCTTACCAATGAGCAAGGTGCCAGTTTTACTATTTTATAATACGAGAGAGGAGTTCTGGTGTGAGGAGGTTGGCAGCAATTTGGCAAGCAGGTGGACAGCTTGAAGCATACACACCACAGGTCTGCACTCGTTATAAACAGTGGCATCGACTCTGTAGTGTTTTCTACGGACATGTTGATGCTGGCAGAACGGAGGAAGGGTAGAAATAATGGGGGACAGCCAAATAAGCTGCCATTGTCGTAATGCGTGCTCTCAAGCAAACACATACACAAACACACACATACACACACTTGCGCATGTAAACATACAAGCACGCGCATGTTCACGTAATAATGCTTTACGTTAGCTGCCCATCTCATAAGTGTAGTGTTGACCCCGAAACAGTGAGCAGTGCACTCATCCTCGCAGACGAGTTCACTCACACTAGCCAAGATGTGCATGCGTGCGTGCCCTTGCACAGGCATTGCATTTTAAGTAGTAAACAAAAGGCTATGCAAGCAATTGCACAGGTTCGCATAATGACAGCACACATCTAGGGATACATAAATATGCACACGTGGTGTACGTGCCTACTTCTTCACACATACACTCACGCGCACACACACACACACACACACGCACACACACACACACACACACACACACGCACACACACACACACACATTGTGCGTGCGCGCTCACACACGCGTACACCACAGGCCAACAAAAAGAGCCCTTGGGATCAGCACATGATTACTCCACGCAAGCCTTCAAAGCTGCCCAAGCAGCTGCCTCTGCAAAAGCACCAGAAGACGCATATAAGAAGGCAAAATCAGCAGAAGAGACGGCAGATGCTTTGGGTGGCAGGCGCTCGGGGTGTGTATTTGTGTGTGTGTGTGTGTGTTTGCGTGTGTGTGTGTGTGCATGCGCATGTGTGCGTGTGTGTATATGCGTCCACATTTCTTTCGTTACCATACCAAAATTTAATCATCCCGCACCCCAAAAAAAATATATTTAGTTTTGCAAATCCGCAACCAATCCGCACCCCTTTCAATATTAATATAATCCAATCCGCAGGCCATTTTTAAGCCATTCTCACCAATTTAGGCCATTTTCACCAATCCGCAGGCCTAAAATTATTTATTATTTTCTGTCCGCACTTAGCCTCAAAAACATTATTTCTGCGGGGTGATATAATTTTGGTACGGTACTTCCTTGATTTTTTGCTTGCTAAGTATGACCTTCATTTACGGCAAAGCTCTTAACTCTTACTCTCAACCTTGACGCTAATGTCTTTCTTTGTGTGCCTCCTGTATCTGATTTCAGGAAACAGTCAAAGGGATTTGCAGAAATTGCAGAGGAGTCGAAGCACCCAGCACAAAAAATCCTCGAAGCTGGCTCACTTGCTGTGGATAGAGCAATGGAGGGGGAGGGCGAATGAGATAGACATGTCCTCAGGCTTTTATGGCAACAGCCTTTGTCCACAGCCTTTTTGTCCACGGCTGTTATGCGTTAGAAACCTCAAAAACGTGTTAATATTTATGATGTGCCTATGCTGGTCATGGAGGAAAAGTGGGCGGCGAGGGGCTTTACTTCTTAACCACCTGGGAACCCATTAAAAAGCCATATCCCTTTTTAATCACCAGGTGAGATGTTGTGTGGCTTTGCATCTATTCTTAGGCGGTGCAGGACACAAAGTTTTGTTTAGTTTAGTTTGGATTACAAAGGCATCCAGCCTGGCATGGCTGCTCAACCTTTAGGTCCCAACAAATAAACCAATCAGAAAGATCGATAGCTGCACTAATAAATGAGTCATGTTGAAAAACAAAGCCTTTGATATCACCTATAGAAATATTATCAAATAAATGGTTGAACTGGTGCCGTAAATGTTCGGTGCCCATACATGAAAAATAAAGTGTTTCTCATCTTAACTATACTCCCCGTTTTCACACGAATTGCAAACACGTGCACTCCTGTCCGGACTCCTGCCGTATAAACCAGTTTCACACTTCAACCTATGTCCTCGAATCCTGAACTGAGCTACGTTCCTCATGACATTTTTGCTCAGAGCCATCTTTAAATACTCCAGCAAGACAAATGGTGCACGTGCATCAGAAACCGGTCTCTCAGGCAAAGCAAACCAGTTGTGATAAGCCACAGACGTTTTTAAACAAGAGCAAGGGTCTTGACCATGTGCCTCTCTCCAAACTGCCTGATGCCTGAATCTCAAGTCTATGCGCAAATTAGAAATATTCAGCTTCCTGCAATGTAATAAGTCACTTCTGTATACAGTGCCATTCTGCAAATCACCAAAAGCATCCTTCATCTGTCTAGTCCAACAATTAGAAGCACCAGAGTTCCCAAGGGAATTATCTGCTTTTATAACATCGCGTAAAGTATTGCCGTTTGAATCAACTATCCTGTTCCAAAATTTGACAGCTGACCTGAACTAGTAAAATTGCAAGGGTTCCTGCGCGCATTCTTGAAGCACACACCAGTTTGCAGAAGTAGATTTAATTCCCAAAATTCTCTTTAAAAACGCCATGTGTGCGACCTGCAAAGGATTGCTGAAATCAGTGTCATGCTTTAGAAATTGCGTAGACCAAATCCGACTGGCATACATGCCAGCTGACAACGCATATGTCTTGAAAAGCCACAACATCGCATGAGGCCTGTCAGAAATCCTCTTTTAATACCAAACTCTTTCACTCTACGTAAAGCTGCATTAAAAGGCCTCAAAGCATGGGTCTCAGCATGGTGTAAGTTCATGTGCTTATCAAATAGCATTCCCAGGCAGGTAAAAATAAAGCTCTCTCTTCAAGCTCCTGATTGTAGAGACGAAAAACAGGAACTGCAGAATTTCGGTACGCATTAAAATTAACTACCTGGGGTTTATGGTATGTAGGATTTCTGCACATTTACTGTAAGTCCTTTCCTGGCAGCATACGATTCCAGTCGTCTCAACATTTTCTGCAATTGGACTGGGTCATTAGCT
>Ga0307963_1000273_pt1 | contig 32253 bp, 31 predicted proteins | sample OrgLakmetagen594_FD_201829 | JGI IMG/M metagenome (GOLD analysis project Ga0307963, IMG submission 201829) | Saline water microbial communities from Organic Lake, Antarctica - #594 | ecosystem: Environmental > Aquatic > Non-marine Saline and Alkaline > Saline | place: Antarctica: Organic Lake... | reverse complement strand
ATTGGCACCCTTGTTGGGTGATTTGATTAAGGGGGGGGTCTGGGTGCCTGGTCATAGAAATGCATGTAATGTCCCCAAGTAGGCCGCAGGGGTGTGTTCAGGCAAATTACCAGCAATTGATTGCAAACTTACAGTTTACGCGTTGCATTATGCATAAGTTCCATATTTGAAGTAGAATAATGCTTTGGCAAAAGTTTTAGCTGGATTTGTGCACTAAACCGGTGGTCAGTGCAAGAGCGTGCGCAAACCAGTATCTGTTTTACAGCTCGTCAGGTATTGCATTATTTCAGAGGGGGTCAACTGAGCAAATGTCCTGTAATGTGACTTCTTTGATGCAAATCATGTTTGAACAATTTAACTAGATGGTTTATAAAGCTTGGGGCCAAAAAGACCACCCCAGTGGTCTGGACAGAAATCCAGTTCAAATTTTGGCACTGAATGTTTACGTATTGAGCCACCACACTCTACCCGGGGCCTCTTTAAAAGAATCAAAACACGACAGGAGTACTTCTTTTATGATCAGGAATCGTTTGACATGCTGAAAACCGGATTTGTGGAACCTAAATTTCCACCCTTTTGGCACCCCTTATGCTCTTTACAAGGGAAATGGGCCAAAATGGGTACCTGGCCAACTACTGCTCCGTTTTGCTCCATTTTTGTTGCAATGATATTCTTTATAAAAATGTAGACTAATCATATAGAATTGGCACGAATCGGGTCAGTTGGTGGTGAGATATGACAGATTGGTGGTGAAAGGGGGGTTCACGCCGCGGGCAATTAGGCATTTTTGACATTTTTGGCAACATTCAAGCTCAGGTGCTATCAGCAGCCCAGAGCAACCTCTGGGAACTGAGCTTGATTGTTGCCAGTCCCGGCCACCGTACTCAATTCACATTTTGAAAGTACCCCTGTTTGGGGCCTCTCAGATGACCACCTCTGGCATGATTGGGCATGAGAAATGTGCAGGCAGATAGCTACTTGAATTCTGAGCAGAATGGCACCCTTTTTATTAGTGTGGGGGGTCAGGAACGGTTTCGGGGGTGGGTGGTCATTTTGGGCTGGAGGTCCAAAATTTGGACATGCCTGTCTACGATTTTTTTTTACGCCTTCTGCAGGGACCGTAAATTGTACTTAGCAGTCACACGCAAAACGGACAAAACATTTTCACATATTTTTCATTTTATCCTCTGAGAGGCCCTTTACTTTAGTGCCTCAAATGCCGTATGCCGTAATTTATGTTGCTTGGATAGCCATGATGCTACAGCTAATGCATCAACAGAAGTCTTTTGTAGACATCTTTGATTGGGCCATGTTGGCACTTCTGCCTGGCTGTCACCTTGGTCTTAGAGGGAGGTGACCCAATTGCCCAACTCGGGGCTTGCCTTTTGCCCTGGTGCATGCCCAAAGGCATGAGGGGACTGGCAGGAAGCCAAGGGGCATCTGGAGTGTTCGGAAGGGGAGAGGCACGCTTCCTGTCGCAAGCATCACATGTGACATGCGAATTTCTCCTCTTTCCCCCTCCTCAAAGGGTAGTCCATCCTATGGGTTCTAAGAAAAGGGAAAAGCAAGTGCTGGATGACTGAGCACGCCGGTTGAATCAACAACTTGCTGGAAAGGCCAATTTCGCTAAGCGCCCTTCCACCACCCCGTCCACGTCCTCCTGCTCACCCTGCCCCTCCGCTTGCTCTCTCCTTCCTGCCCCAGCCCTCTACAGGACACAGGTACCTCTGTGCATTGAGCACCGCCTGCATGCTCCTGCCTGTCTCCTCTGTTCTTGCATGAGACTTGGCAGGAGCATTGGGGGCCTAACATCACCACCTTGGCTACTTCAAAACTCACAATTTCACTGATCGAAAGACAAAATTGTATTCAGGACACGTGGAAACATGTGGGATTAGTATCCAATTTTTGGGGGCAGGTTCCAAGCGAAAAATTACTGAAAATTGGTCTCACCCTGATTCTTACCCTTATTCTGGGGTTTGACAAGAAATAATCTCGTGAAGTGAGAAACCTTTAGCGTGTGACCATTTCGTCAAAATTAAAAATTTTCCACCCACGCAGGAGGGTGTAGGAAGCATAACTTTTGGACGTCACGTGTCAAATCAATTTAAATTTATATATTAGGAATCCTGGCGTCAAGAGCTATCGATTGGTATATATATGGGTCCAATCGGAGGGGGGGGGTCCGGGGAGGTCCAGAGTTTTTGGGACCCCCCCTCCAAAAATTTACTGGGTAACTCCTACGAAATTTAAATATATCATTGGAATCCTTAGCTCAAGCCCAGTCGATTGGCACCCTTTCTGAGTAAATTGGGTAAAAGGGGGGGTCTGTGGACATGTCCAAAAGTCAGAGGCACACGCACTCGGGTGCAGGCCGCGGGGTGAGTCAAGCCAATGAAGCAGCAATTAACCCCAAACTTACAGGATTGTGCCACCATGAGATAGTCAGTGGAATTCTGAAGAAATGAAAGCAATGTTGGACTGTGCACGCCAGTTATGGGTTCCTGGTAGGTCACGTGTGCATGGGCGTCCATATCTCAGTTTTTGCCCCATAACTCTGCAACACTTCAGTTTCAGGTCTTGATGAGTATGCAGATGGATGCCTTTTTTGAAAAGGAGCAGATTAGTATCCTTTTTGTTTGGGTGGGGGCACGGGAAGGGGGGCGCAGGGGTGTCCACCCCAAAAAGTAAACGTGCCTTCCAAAGAAGAAAACACCCTCCTGACCCACGAATGAACAATGTATGGAACTTTTTGCGTGTAACCGCCCCCTTATCCAACACCCACCCTTCTTTCATTGTTTACATCGTAGGTCGATCTTTAGCCTGTGGACGACTTTGTCCTTCAATTTCAAAAATATAATCAGAAGCAATTAACTCCAAAGCATGCCTGCCCTACCCGTGACATGTTGTGCAGCACTTGGCTTTATATCATTGATAGACAGCAGAAGCCTGGTATGAATGATTCCTTCTCCTGGTAATTCTGCAGTTGGGGTCAGTCATCCGTTTGGCATCACCCGTAATTGAGGAGTTGATCAGACCCATGCCAGGGCACGTCGTGACTCCGGCACACACGCTTCAAGGGCAAGAAGACCCAGGGCCAGGTGTGCGTGGTTGTGCGTAAATGTATCTGTGTGTAAGCGTGTTGTATATGTGTTTGTGTGTGCATGTGTGCGCATGTTCATACAAGTGCATTTGTGTCTTCATGCATGTGTGTCTCACTGTTGTATATGTGTGTATGCATGCATGCGCGTGTTCTGTAGGCATATATGTTTGTTGATATGCCCACCTGTGTGTACTTTTCACATTTTCTCGTGTTTTCATTGATACATACATGTCTACCGCAACTGGGTCAAAGAACTCAATGTATTGGAACCGCTTCACAGTAAAAAGATGTACAGAGGGGCTCAAAATTCCTAAATCACAACTTGTGCCCTCCATCTGCCTTATGAGTCTTTTGTGGTGGGTGGTACTTCTGATTTGTCCCATACCCTCCTCGCAGGGATCGCCAAAGGCAGTGTTTCTGATCAGGCAGAGAGTGCATCTGGAGAGGCAGAGGCAAGTGAAGGCAGCGAAGGCAGCAGCGAGTGGGAGGAAGTTGTGGGTAGAATTGATATGGCTTTTAGCGATCAAAGGCATGAGGAAAAGGAGGTTGCGCCTGGCAGCAGTAACGTAGAGGGAGAAGGGGAGGGGGAGGGGGAGAGTGGGCAGGGAGGAGGGCACAAGGAGGGGCGACCAGAGTCGAGTAAACGAGTCCTGAAAACCACTGTCACGAGTGCGATGAGGTGAGTGGTGGGATGCTTTGTAGAGTGTGTGGCTATGAAGAGTGTGTGTCACTTGTTTGGTTCTTGCGTGCAACTTGTGCATATGCTTTTGCGCACAAATTTAAAACATGTGTGCATTTTTTCTTCCCATTGCAGGGGTATCAATGCTTCTGTGGCAGAGGCAGAGGTAGCAATAGCGCGAATGGCAGCAATAAATAGCTGGGATGGTGGAGATGTGGGAGGAGGGGAAGAAGGTGTGTGTGTGTGTGTGTGTGTGTGAACAATGAAGCCCTGCCAAAACTCACATTTGTACTTTGAGTTATTGCCGTAAGCGCAGAATCTAAAGGTGTGTTAACAAACCGGTTGCTCACAACTTAAATGTCGACAATACAGCTGCGTACATTGCCTCTGATAGACACATGCTGTGCAAGCTTTGCAAATGGCTGTGATCCCTGATTAGCAATTTCTCCCACAGCAACGCTTTGTTATGTCTTTGCACAGACTGGTTTAAAAGTCGAGAGAAGCAGTCTCACGCCCCCACACCCCAGCGCCAGTGCGTGCTGTTACATGTGTTGCTTGCATCAAACAATTTTTATGCTGCACAGGTACTTCTACCCAGGATACCGGCTCTGATGCATTACCGACAGCTTCTGTCTCTGATCCTGGAGGATTATCTTCCAGTGCCCTTACATCAAAGGCTGAGGCTGGTACCAAGGCACAGCAGGTGAGAACAGGGCTGCCAAGGAACCTGGTAGTTGCAAAGAGGAACACAAAAAGCGGTCAAATAAGCGGCACCGTTGACTTTTACACAAAAAATTTGTGAAATTTGCAGTATGTCTGTGCTCAGCAGGCTTCCAGAGGAACTATAGATCAATCTCTCTCTCTCTCTCTTTTCTCTCTCTCTCTCTTTCTCTTCTCTCTTTCTCTCTCTCTCTCTCTCTCTCTCTCTCTCTCTCTTTCTCTCTTTCTCTCTTCTCTCTCTCTATCTATCTCTCTCTCTCTCTCTCTTCTCTCTTTCTCTCTCTCTCTCTCTCTCTCTCTCTCTCTCTCTCTCTCTCTCTCTCTCTCTCTCTCTCTCTCTCTTACCCTATTTTGCTCCTGCTCTTACTCTTACTCTCATATAATTGTATGTGCATGTGTCAATGCTGCTTTTGCACAACGATATTTTGGCCCTCAAAACAAATTCTGAGCATATACTGCACCTTTCAGCACGCAAGTATGGACACCACATGTACATGCACAGATGGCATCAATTCCGAGCAGTTAATGCACATTTAAGCACGTAAATATGCACACCACATGTACACGCACAGAAGACATCACATCAGGAGGAGAGCACACTCCTGCGCAGTGAGAGCTTGGTGGCCACTTGCATGCAAGAACAAAAAATACCGTTGCGCTCTCCCAACAGTGCACTGCGCAGACTGCAAGCAGTGGCTTTGAGCGCAGCAGATGCAGAGGGAAGGTGTGTGTATGTTTTTGTTTCAGTGAATGCAGAGGGAAGGTGTGTATTTGCGTTCAATGGACCTCAGGGTGTGTATCTGTACGTACGTTCTATTGTACACCTTTACGTTCGATTGTACACCTTTTGCATGTGCAAAAGCTGTAACACACATGTGTAAAAAGACACGTCCATTGTAGACACTTATGAAACCAGTGTGTAAAAAAAGGCTCTCTACACAAAACGTGCTAACTTTCATCCATGTGAACTTATGATAGGTACGCAGGGTAGGCCAAAAGCATATATATACTGTACGGTACCAATATCACCACGTACCGGTAACGCTCCCAAACCCCAGCGGATGAACGCCTCGCAATGTGAACATTGGCACAAGATAATGTCTCTATAAGTCAAGCCACCTTCAAGAATGTGTTCTTGCTCCGCAAATTTGCGTGCTACTGATTGCTTTTGGTACTGTGTTTTATCTTGAAAAGCGCAAAAAGACCTTGCACAGGATCGCATTGTGTAATAAGTTATTACACAATGCAGGTTGTTATTACTAATATCAACCTGCCTAATAACCAAATACATTGTTAGTACTAATAACAATGTTGCCCCCCCCGCATTGCTCGCATTTTGGGTTTATCAAACCTCGCGTTGTTTGCTGTGTACTGTATGGTAGGGTAGTAACCTGCAAACATTGTGTACACACACATTTTCAGTTCGGACATTATACATCGTACACACACCCATACCACCAATGCCACCCCTGTGTTTACTGTTTGGTATTATAACATTCCTGGTTTCTGCCTTTCGCAGAGATGGGAGGGCAGAGGCAGCTGCGACAAGAGCAGCAGCAGAAGTGGTAGCAGCAGCAGGAGAGAGCGGTGATGTTATGGCAGCAGCGGTAGTAGGAGGAGACTATCTTGAGGCTAAGCGCAATCTAGGTGAGCCAGTGATCTTTTCGTAGAAGCTTGTTTGGTTATAATATATATGGCACAGATGTGCGTAGCTCGTGTATTTCAAGAAAACGCGCCTAGGAAAATGCACATTGTTCCTGCCACACACATCCTGCGTGGACATGTGTAGCTGACCTGTATGTGGAAATGCACTTAGATGTGAAGTTAGCTATGGCCTGTGATTTTGCCTTATATGATGCGCCATCTAGACTTGCAGCACGACTGGGACCGCACTCATGAATGCACAAAAGCCTTTAGTCATGTTCTTGTCACAACCCTGTGACGCTGCACATCTTTACGGACACTGTTGTCTCCTGCTTGCGATTTCAGGGATCCCTGATACAGAGGATAGGATGGGCTCTCTGAAATCTTGGGATGGCTCCACTTGCAACAATGACCTTCACTTGCCCATATCTGTGAGTGGGTTTCTCCTTCACTCGAGCAAAGTCAGGTCTTCGTTGAATTGTCTTTTGTCTGACCTTCACGCGCCCTGATCTACAAGTGTTTCCTCCTCCTACCTGTTCACGCGATGCGATCTAAGCAACTGACGCAAAGCAACTGACCAAGTAATCATTTCAATGTTTGTAGATCCTGTTTTTCAGGGTATTCAGGTTTTTGGAAACGTTAGGGCTATGCCAAGGAAAGGGCAGAACCAAACTCCAAACTCAACACTACAAGCACACAACTGTGCACGGACATGCACACACGTGAGTGAATACACACATGACAAATAACACGTGCACACACCCGTACACATGCAGGCCCCTGGCACACCCCATGCAGTCCAGATTGCACCTGAAGGCGTCACTAGGCCACACTTCCCTAGCCCTTACCGTAACTATGATATGGGGGACGCACAGCCACCCCATTCTGCAGGTGACGTGTCTCAGTTACCCAAGAGGAAGGGCAAGCCGCCCCTGCCACAGCCTGTTGGGACAAAAAGGCCGCCAGGCAGCCGTCCTATTCCCGGTCCTCGGCTGGGGCAGGTAAATGTGTAAATGCGTGTGCGCACGTGTATGTGTGATGAAATTGTATGTGTAGGTGTGTGTGTGTAAGTGCGTGCATGTGTGTCTTTTGCCTAATTTAGGGACTACGCTTCTGCAATCGTGTTGACGGGTTTGGCTTTGTTAGTAGGCTGAAGGCATGAGGTACTCTCTCAGCCACTAGAGGCCAGAATATTGCATTTTTGCAGTATCGCAACGCCAATCCATCATATTACCATATTCCAATCTCCATCGCAAGGGTGATTGCCCAAAGTGCCTAACATTTATCGTCACCCTGGAGTATCCAGCTCATGAGCTGCTTGTGATTTTGTCTTGTTGCAGACACACAGGCTGTTGCACATGTGTCTTGTCTTGACTCTTGTCTTGACTCTTGTCTTGACTCTTGTCTTGACTCTTGTCTTGACTCTTGTCTTGACTCTCGTCTTGTCTTGTCTTGACCTGTGTGCCTTTGTCTTGTTGCACACACACAGGAGGGGTCAAAATCAGCGTTACCAAGCAAAGCAGCAACTCACTCGGAAGCAGCAAATACCTCCACAGCCACCCCCCCTGCACTCTCTGCCACACCAGCTGCAACGCCACCAACATCGGTTGCGACTCTGGCCCAAGCTTCTTTTGAACCCAAACCTTTTCCTCATCCAAGTCAAGCTCAAACGCCTGCGTCCACACCACTTATGGCCACGCGCACACAAGAGATCAAGGGTGAAGGGCCCATAGAAGGGAGAAGCGAGCTGCAAGGTGTGCGGAAGAAGGTGGTGCTGCTGGAACCTGGGCCCAGTCAAAAGGATGACCAGCACTTCATCATCATTAGTGGCAGCATCGTCCTGCAGGCATTTCCCCCAGGATCTCTATTGGGAGGGGAGGAGGCTCCCCACTTTGCACGACACAAGCAGCCCCATTCAGGGCATCAAGTACAAGGTGGGGTAATGGCTTATGTGTGGGATTCAAATGTGTGAGGTTTGGTTTGTGCTTGTGGGTTTTTGGCACGTATGGAGGAAGTTATAGTTTGTTCATGCAGGGTCGATGGTGCAGGTGGGGTGAGCTTTGTTCAAATGGAGGTATGTAGAAAATAATGGGTGAGAAATGAATGCAATGGCGCACCTGGAGAATTTGGTCATGAACAAATGTCCAGGGCACAAGGCAGTACGTAGCACTCTGACGACCAGCTGCTTCCATGAACTTATGCTGCAAACTGCAAACCTTCTTCAAGAAGCGCTTGCCGACCGCGCGTTCTAAATATCCTCTAGAAGGCCTATTGTGCCTCATAACATCCTATCCCTGTATGGGTATCTGCTCCCCTCATTTTGTCCAAACCCCTCCACATTCCCCTTCAACTGCAGGGCCTGCTCCCATTCACTTGGCTACCCTAGGCCTGGGTGATGTGTTCAATGCAAAGCTAGGCCTGAAGCTCCTCGATCAGCACATTGCAGCTGCTGTAGCTGTAGCAGAGGCGGCGGCAGCAGCAGCAGAAGCCGCAGCGGCAGCAGAAGCAGCAGCAGAAGCAGCAGCAGCTGCGGCGGCAACAGTGGCAGCAGCAGAGGCAGGAGGACCTGGTCAGAACCAGAAGCCTGCAGACCAAGAAGCAAGAGTTCAAGAATTGAGGGCTGGAGGAAGCCCCTTACAGTCTCGAAACTTCCATGGCAGCATAGGGGTTGGCTCGCAAAAGAAAGGAGGTCGAGGGGAGCGCAGTGCAATCGCGCCACCTGTGTCGCTGGGTCTGTACCAGATCTTGGCAACTGTAGATGGACCTGCGTGCGTGGAGGTGCTGTGCATGAATGCAGCGCTGTACAGCCTGGTCGTGGGAGGCACAGGGCGGGAAATGGCCAAATTGGAAGTGGAGGAAGTTTTGAAAAAGGTGTGTCTACGTAAGAGAGCAAGTGCGGGAAAGAGTGAACATGTGTGTGTGTGTGTGTGTGTGTGTGAGAGAGAGAGAGAGAGAGAGAGAGAGAGAGAGAGAGACTTTTAAAATTGTCTATGGGCGGTAGCTTGTAAACTTGTGTGAAAGGACCCTCAACACCGCGCACTGCAAACATATATAAGCCTCCTCTTCATCCCAGAGCAAATACAATAAATAATTGCAAGAAAAATAGCATGGCTTGGGTTCATTATTCTACAAAACCCAGGCTTGGGCAGGACAGCCTCTTTTGCTCCAGCCTACTTTTGCTGCGTATGTGGGTTGTAACACATTTTCCGTGTGGGCTCTTTCTTAAGTAATGCTGGATGTATCAACAAAAGACGGCACGCAAAGAAAGATGAAGGCCTTAGCAGCCCTGTAATATTACGTGTACTTATGTGCAGGAACCTAATTTTGCACTTATGTACTTATGCAAGAACTTGCGCCTTTGTGATGTTGTTCACAGGAAGACACGGAGGCTCTCGGATGATGCTACTCTAACAACCAAGTGCACAGCATAAGCACTAGCAGTTCACACCAAGAAACTGGCAAGCAAGTGGAAATCTTTTAAAAACACAACCAGTCAAGCGGCTGGTCAAGAGATGGCTAGAGCACTAATTAGGCAATGCCAACCCGCACCAGGCATTCTTGCTGCACCTATATGTATGCAGCTTCATCGAGTTTGTTGCAACTTAAACTCTTCAGCTTGCTCAATCTGCTGCTGATTTTTTACTTACCCCTTTTTTTATTTCCCTGGCCATGTGCGCGTAGGCCAGCTCCAGCTGGGTTGGCGAGCTGTGGAACCACAAAGGCAGCCCCGGCCTGCGTCCAAGCCCACGTGCACGCACAACACCCGCTGACTCAGAGGTTGTGAATGCTGGAACAGCTGATGGGGACAATAAGAAGACGTCTGGAAATTCATCTGTGGAGGAGTCTTGCCTGGGCCAAGTTGCTAGAGACCTTGCGGAGGTGTGCCACATCGAAGACCATAAGCAGGTATGGAGGGGTAATGCTTCATGCTTCATGAATGCATGGCAATAATAGGATCATTTGTCATGGATGTATGACAAAGGTAGGATGCCTTGGCATGTGTGGTGTGGGGTTGGTACAGGCTTGGGGCATCTAATGCGTCAATTTGTCTTGCATAATGCATGACAGCTAATTGGAAGAACTGCCTGAGCAATACTGTTGCAAATAATGGGGAAGCTGCGCCCTACTGAAAAATGATGGCAGGCTGCGCTGTGGCATAGCCATACGTTAGGGTTAACATAACACATTTGTGTATATGTGCGTGTATGTGTGAGTGAAACTCTGTGCCTGTGTGCTATACATCTTTCAAACAGCCTACTTCAAACATGCTCCCATCCATAGGGCACTGAGCTTTTGCGTCGCGGAGAGGCATCAGCCTGCGTGTTTGTCGTCTTAAGCGGTAGCTGTGTGTTGCGTGGGGGCTATGTGGGTCTTGCACCTGAGGCCGCAGGCCATGGAGTGGTGCTCCTGGACCTACTGAAAGCCAAGGTGTGTGCTTGCTTTTGTGTGCGTTGACGTGTGTGTAATTGTTTGTTTGTGCGTGTGTGTATGTGTGATTGTGTGTGCGCATGTGTACATGCGTGCGCCAGAGCAAGTAACTGACTCACATGCATTCTTGACGTCCTACGTGCTGATTCAAACTGTTTCCCTCCTCCTATGCCTGCCCTATGCCATGCACGCTCTTCAACAACGATCAACTCACGTCAACACGATCAACTCACGTTAATGCTAGCACCAGCCTCTGCCTTTAGTCGTCTCCACTTGCATGCGCATGGCGCTGATTGCAGTGTGCCCTCCACACAAGTGCAGGAGGGTGACATAGTAGGAGAGCTCTCGCTTGTGGCAAACCGCCCACTGTGGTATTCCCTTTGGTCGTTTCCGCTTGCACGCGCATGGCGCTGATTGCAGTGTGCCCTCCACACAAGTGCAGGAGGGTGACACAGTAGGAGAGCTCTCGCTTGTGGCAAACCGCCCACTGTGGTATTCCCTTGTGGTGGCCTCCGCAACAGCTCGTGTTGCGACCATAGCCTTGACATCTTTAAAGGAGTATGTCAGCACACAGCTGCCTCCAGACGCGCAAGAAAGGTGAGTCTTCTAGCTGGAATGCTCCTGCACAGCTTTTAAAGAGGGTTTCTGGTTACGCTCCGGGGCAATAAATGTTCACAACTCGTCAGCATGGGGCTGCCTTGGAAGGCGCTATAGAGGTGGATATTTCACCTTGCTTTGTGTGACTGCTCAGATGGTATTCTGTCGTGCATATATTAAGAAGGATGCCTGAAACAGTTGGCTTCAATTCTTGGTACTGACAGCTGTAGCAATTGTTTGCATACAAACTTACGCATAAGTTGCGGCGCCATGCGCCATGTTTATGCACGCACGCGTCGATGTGCTGAATGATTTTGATGTGTCCTTGCTTAACAAGCAGCGCAACCACATCTGCGTTGTACCTTTATAGCCATGCATTCACAGGCACACAAGAGCACAATGAAAGAAAGCCAATCAGAATACTCCCAGCGCGTATAAAATACTCTGACCAGATGCAGACAATTTTCTTAATGATGCTGTCTACACACAGGCCCTTTGTCACTGAAACCCCTTAATACTAATGCCAAAAGTTGCATACACACACTTGCGTGTGTAGGATGCTGCGTCGAGTGGTGGACAAGGACCTGCGCCTGTACTCCACAGCCGTGCACACTCAGGCGCTGCTCATACAGCAGGGGAAGCTGATGCTGGAGATCTTTGCTCCCACTATGCGTACACTGCTGAAACAGGTATGTGTACATGGTGTGTGTGTAGGGAGGATGAGCACACATGCAACCTGTGTGTTACCAGAAAGGTGTTTGCAACCCAGGTTGCTGTGTTGATATTTGCTCGAGGTGCTTGCATTCACCATCGTATCAAACAGTGTTCTTTCTTGAGGGGTACACATGACCAAAAACTGCCAAGCCTTACTTTTTTCTGCGTGCAGTACATACACCCACACGTTTGGCACGCTTTGTCCATGTGTAAAATTCAGGTGCTGCTGTTGGGACCCATTGGAGCAAGTGGAGTGCAAGGTTGGTTGAAGATTATGCGTACGTATGTATGTGCGACGTTGGCGTGGTGTGAAGGGTGGCTGTATGGTCTATTGAACTAAAATCTTTCTTGCCAGTATAACGCAAGCTTGCACCTCCTAGAATTTCAAAAGCAATTAAATTCACATCCCCTGACTTTCAACACTGCGCCAGCTACCGTGTTAGTAGTACAAGTCCATTCTTGGGGGTTGTTGTGAGCAGGGCTGCTTTTTACCCTTTTACAAAGTTTTGCCTTGAAAACACTTGACTTGCTTGACTTGTAGCATATACGATATAGATGTAGCATTTACGATGTAGATGTAGCATTTACGATGTAGATGTAGCATATACGATATAGATGTAGCATATACGATGTAGATGTAGCATATACGATATAGATGTAGCATATACGATGAAGCATATCTTAATTTCGGGGTGTGCGTGCCCGGGTGCATACCCAAATGGCTGAAGGCCATTGAAAACAAAGTGGCTAGGCATCATGGTATTGGATTAAGAACACATACAAAATCGTGTTGCACGACATTCTCCAACAATGTGTTTTCCTCGGAATTTTAGCACCACGTCCTTTGTCATAAACATGAAGGTTTGTACACTACAATAACCAGAAGCGTGTAATGCAACGAGCACAGAAGGTGTGTTCAAAGTGTAGTATGGGTGCCACAGCACACCATCCCCTGATGCACACTGGTTCCTTCCTGTTGGCATAATGGGTCCTGCGTTTGACCTGCAATGCCTAGGTGCGGCACTCGAGGTCATGGAAGACATGGCACGGCAAAACCAACGCAAGTCCAGAAAAGTAAAGGGCACAGGCAGTGGCACTCCTGCTCCTCCTGAGGGAGAGCTCGTGGCAGCAGCAAAAGAGGCCAGTCCTGTCGTGCTGGAGCACGCCAACGAAGTGAGTAGCGTGTCAGCATGTTTTTCGTTTGCCATCCTCCCCTCACGTGTCTGCTGCCCTCCATCACGTACTCCAGGCATCAGGCAAACCAGGTGGTTGAGCATCCGTCTTTGTACGTTTCCACACGTGGCATTTGTTGCTCCACTTGTTGCTCCCTGCTTCCCGTGTTACAGGCAAACCAGGTGATTGAGCATCCGTCTTTGCACAAATCCATAAGTGGCATTTGTTGCTCCCTGCCTCCCGTGTTACAGGCAAACCAGGTGGTGGAATCTCTGTCCCGACCCACCGCCATCGTCCCGCAGCCAAACGAGACGTTGGGGGTGGCACGATGGGAGCGTACATTGAAGCAGATAGACGAGTACATGAGCAACATCACCTCTGGGTCGCTCGTCCTGCATCAGTAAGTGTTGCAATGTGGCAGAATTCTGGACGTCCTGTTTTCTCTCAAGTACACGCTAATGTGAATATGGTGTACGTAAAAAAGAACTTATGGTTTCCGCCGTTTATAACCTCTTACGGTTGAAGGAAATGCGATGCCAGATTGGAATGGTGAACAACGTCTGCAAGCTATTGAAACTGCCTAGGCATATGACCACGCCACGAAGTATTGTGTTCCCTCAATGTTGTTTTAGCCTGATACCTGCAACAGGTTCTGCAATACTAGATCTCTGCACCAGGCCACAGCAGCATCGCTACCTATCCATCTGCACAAGCATTCACCATCCGTCCGAACAACACCATACCAGAAATTGGCTTTGCTTTTTTTAGGCACTCAGTGTCTGGACGCCTTGTTCCTCCTCACACGCTTGCAAGTTATTCCATCTTACATGTGCAGCTCGTCATTCCAGCTGGCCTCATTGCTGCATGCTGCCCAAAATCCTTTTGGTGCCCACGATGAACTTGGAAACGACCTCTCGCATGGAGGGAGGTGAGTAATCGTCCATGTGTAAGCACAGCTTTGTAAACAAGTCTGTGTCACGTTAGGCATGTTGGGTTGCCTTTAAGCAGCTCTTGCTGTGGATGGAGACGGCAGGTTGGGAGCAGGGGCCTGCTCAGCTTGAGTGTGTATATGTGAGTGTATGTGTGTATGTTAGTGTGTGTGTGTGCACGTGTGCACGTGCATGTCACAATGAGGTATAGGTGCTTTTGCAGATAGAAAAGAGAAACTCACACAAAATGTGATACAAAGTTTTCCAAAGAAAGGGAGGCAAGAGCAATGGCCTGGGGCCCAAGGTATGGGATCAAAAGCATAGTTGACGGCCTTTCTAGGCACAAATATGCTCTACACTTGCACTTTGTGCTTTTCTTTCAGCCTAACGTGTTAAACTAGGATGGACTTTTGGTAGTCTGGACAAAGCTTTGCAACAACTTCCTGCGTACCTCTGCTAGCTCCTTCAACACATGTCTTTTTGATGACCTTCACTCCTCATCTGTATCTCCACGTGACCATGCACAGGTCTGAAGGCTGGTCCAGCCGTCCTTCCACACATTCTCTTCACCCTCATCTCCAATTGACCTGGCGCAGGTTTGAAGGCTGGTCCAGCCGTCCTTCCACACATTCTCTTCACCCTCATCTCCAATTGACCTGGCGCAGGTTTGAAGGCTGGTCCACTCAGGTGCATGGCCACGGCAACACCCAATCAAGCCAAGCTGTTCACGTGTGCATGCCCACTGCCTCAGTAGCTAAAGATGACCCCTACATGGTGAGAACAGTCATGTGCATCTCTTTCCAGCTGCACAAATGCTTGTGGGCTCTTACGCCCTTGCCCTCCATGGATGAGGTGGAACGTTGAAACACGAGGATGAGTAAGAAGGCAGTTGTGCTCCCAGAGAGCTTTCCGCAGGTTAAGCCAAAATCGTACATGTGCATCGTGTATGACCGTATTTATGATGTTTCCCTGATAAAAATGTCGTGTAAACATGCATAAAAATGGCTTATACATGATCATGTACGTGGTCTGGCCAACCTTTGCAATTTGAACATGCATAAACTTCAAAACTGCGTCCCATCCCACATGAAAAGTGTGAGCAAGCAGTACAAAGGTTGGTTGCTCGCTCCTCCTACAGGCAGTGCCTTTTTTGTCCTCGTAGTCAGCTCTTTTCAGGAACTTATTGCCTTTTACCCCCCACGCACGCTGAAGTATGCATGGTTAGACCCTCTGCCAAATTGTATATAAACACATATGTGCGCTGGCTTGTTTGCACGCACTTGCTGCAGGTCCGACCCTCACAGACCCTACGAGCAGCTCGCAGGATAGAGCACAAAGCAGTAGGGCTACGTGCAACCTCCGGTGAGCATATGTTTCAATCATTCTTCCCACTTTCACGTCCACTCAGGGCTTGGACGTAGCGTCAAGGGTATACATACCTCGTGCCAGGCCTCAAGAAACAGTGAAGCATGTCCATAACCTGTGGTGCTCAGTGCTCAGTACGTAGGGCCCTCTACTTTTCTGATACCTGAGTGGCCAGTGCATGCATTACGTCTGCCTATGAATACTCTGGCACACACACACACACACACACACACACGCACACACATACACACGCACACACACTTTCATATACACACACCTGATGGCTTGCATAAACATTTGCTGGCTGACAAGGGGTCGGTCTCAAAACCTTCAGACAATTTTGGCGTTACCTGCCCACACTTATAACGCACGCAAGAAATGAATGAGCACACATAAGGTAAGGTAAGGTAAGGTTACATCGCTATATATGCCTCTGAGGGGCATCTGAGCGGAAGCTTGGAAACAGCCTGAAACCAAACCAAAAAGGCGCTAGAAAAAATCAAGGGAAAAGGGTTAGGCACTCAGCCACAAAATAGGCCACACCATAAATATTTGGTTGGTTCAAAAAAGTCCCCAAACGAGTTGGGCTATCTTCATAATGAGGTGGGAAGACCAGCTGGCGGTGCTGTGTGCGGAGGCTAACAAGATGTTCATGCGGACAGTCCAGCAAAATGTGTTCCTCATCCATGAGCACACATAAACACACACAAAGCACAAGAGCACGCACACACAAAACACACACAATCACGCACACCCACATGCAGGTGAAGAGGTGGAGCGCAGATGGGACATCCCTGATGGCCAGCAGCCAAGCTCTGTGCTGAGTGCCGACGAGGTGATGCGTCTCATCCGTGCGCGCGTGCACCTTAAGCGCAGCAGCCTAGCAGCTGCACTAGCCAACCCTTTGCAGAGTGTGGTGGAAGATGGAGAGGAAGATGGGTACAACGAGGTAGATGGCCTCAAGCAGACAGGGCTCAGCCAGCAGCAGCTGCAACACCGTCAGGAGAAGGAGAGGGAGGGCTTGCGGGGTGGGGTCACTGCGCAGGTTGGCAGTGGGCCGTTTTGGGGGGAGGGGGATGCGAGTTTTTGGGACGATTCTAGACCGGCGCCTGTGCAGGCAGAGCGTTCAGTCATAGTCTCCGAGGGTGTAGGAGGGGTCTCTCGGCCAAGGAGAATGGAAGATGAGGTGCCTGGGGCTAGATTACACAGGTCCAGAAGGGCCTCCATGTCTATTGCCAGGTGCGTATGGATAAATCACACATGCCTCCTTTCACCGCGGGAGTTTTTAGGTTACGTGGAGCCTTGCTTTGTAAGTATATTGCTTGGTGAGCTTGAAAAAGATATTTTCAGGCTGTTTCTAGTATACTTTAAATATGTACACACTGCTGACGAATGGATTGCTGTCGTGCAATTCGCATATGAAATATGAATCATATGATGCGAATGGTTATAACGCGCTGGTTGTGTGTTTACAATCTGACCAGGCAGCCTGCAATATGGTGATGTTACATATGGAGGCTCTGTTTTGAGGTATACGCTCACTTTTACACTCACACATGCTCACACACAAACATATACACACTCACACACAGGCAAAGCAACTTCGGAGGGGGTGGGGCGCAATTCAATCGCTTGCAAACGCGACCGAAGCAAAGCAGCTTTGACCAAGGCGTTGCCGATGAAGACTCTCAGCTATTCAAGCAAAAAAGGGTCAGGGCGCGTAGTGCGTACAAAATGGTGGCAGCAAAGGGAAAGGGCAGGACAGGTATGTGCTGTGTAAGGCTGGTGGGTGGGCACTTTATATGAGCTGGGATGATAAGCAGTATGGGTGCATGCATGTTGTGAGCATAGCTTGCTGAGCATACAAGCCGTGGAATTGGTAGGACAACAGAGGCTTGCTTGTCCAGGCATTGCAAAGTGTAGCACGAGTGTACCATGTTGCTCGCTCTCTTGTCCATATGCACCTAAACATGTTTATGGAGGTTGCACACTTTCTCAATGGTAAAGCTGCATTTGTGTCGCACAGTGCTTAAGGAGGTTGCACACTTTCTCAGTTGTAAAGATGCATTTGTGTCGCACAGTGCTTAAGGAGGTTGCACACTTTCTCAGTTGTAAAGATACATTTGTGTCGCATAGTGCTTAAGGAGGTTGCACACTTTCTCAGTGGTAAAGATGCATTTGTGTCGCATAGTGCTTAAGGAGGTTTTGCACACTTTCTCAGTGGTAAAGCTGCATTTGTGTCGCATAGTGCTTAAGGAGGTGTGCCTCAGCAGCGCCTCACAGATTGGAGCTAGACAACACCGCAGGTGCCCTGCAGAGCTGACAGCTCGTCATGTCTATTTGCAGCTAGTGTGTGCTGAGTCAGCACATGCACTGCTGACACAATTGTTCAATGCACATTTTCTCAATGCACATGCATTGCTGACACATTTGCTTAGTCTAAAAATGATACTCATTGATACACCGTTGCATGCTAGCATGAGTATATACGCTGCGCACAAACAGCTGCTCAGCAGTGAAGGTGCATTTGTGTCGTGTGATGTTTTATAGGGGGAATGCTTCAGCGGCGCCTCACAGATTGGAACTGGGACGACACTGCAGGCGCCCTTGCAGAGCTGACAGCTCGTCACCCTCGTGGCTCATCCACTGAATCTGATGCCAGGTGTGTGTGACGGGCTGGCCAGTCCTCTCTTGTGACATAACGTGGCGCACGTAAACATGTGCTTCGCTTTCAGGTCCAATGGACTTGAAGTAAGGATGGAAGATGTCAATGGTCGTTGGAGCACCAGAGTGCTGAAGAAGCTGACGGTAGACCTGTTCAATGGGTTGAGAGTCAACACCCCCTATAATTCCAGAGAATAATATGTACTACCTGGACCTCATTTTGGCATAATTGTGCGGAGGCCGAACAGGCAACCCTAGGTGTATGTGCATGTAGGGTCAGTCCTTGTTTGTGCACTGTAGCCACTAGCAGGTGTGTTCATGCATGCCAGGTAAACCTTCACTCATTCACACGATGCCTCTCTATAGCACGTGTGCGCTATACAATCATAGCACATTCATAGCATGCATAGAATATTCATAGCATATACATTCTCAAGCCCATTCATCCTTGTGCTCCCACCTTGAGCCACAAATAGGCAACAACAGGTGCGTCTTGCGCATCAACGTTGCTCCTGTTCTTGTGCGGCATGCTGGAACAAGTTATGCCAAGGGAGAGCTTTGAAGGAAGGGGCCAGACTGGCAGCAGAGAACCAGTGTGCACAGGGAAAGTGTATAAAAGTGTATAAAAGTGTATAAAGGAGGTCACCACTCCTGTTGCACACTGTCATGTCTGTATTGAGTAGTGTTTTGGTCCTGGTTGCTCCATAAGGGTGCAGAGACCTTCGCCTAGAACAGATGGCTTTCTGGGCTGTGGAAAAGAGGAGCAGACTTGTTTACAGTTGCTCAGCAGTTTGCGCAACCATGCTCTGTTCATTCTGGTAAGGCTAATGAAATGGACAACCCTAGCTTCACAGAATATAATATGGCCTGTGGCCACATTTCTGGTCCGGGAGAGGCAGGAACAAATGGAGCTGGTAACATGACGCTCACTTCTTGGGTGATACAATGGTCCACTGACATATTGAAATGGTTGGCCTAAAACAAACAATGCACGCACACACTATTGCATGCACGTTCTCAAGCGAGCCTACGTGTCTTGTGTCTTGTGCCGCAGCTCTTCAAGCGAATTCGACCCCATTGCCAAAGCAGAGGAGCTGGAGAACTCGAGGCTGCTGGGAATCCAATTCAGTGTGCTTCAGGTCTGGAATGTCTGCAAAGCACACTGTGCTCATGTTGCACCACTTTGTATATACCCTCCTGTCAGCTAAAACAAACTCACCCAAAAGCTGCTCCTGCAGTCCTCTCTGAAAGGTTACATGCATAATTATGTTCTGTTCCTCACACACTTTTGTTCATAGTATGAGACGCCATCAAGCCACAAGCACGCTGCTCTATTGAAATTTCCTTGTTGCAGCATCATGAATAATATCAGATGCACACACATTTGTAGGCATGTGCACTCTTAATACTTAATACCAACCTGATGCACACACATGCATGTAGACACACATGCGCGTCTATATACAAGCGCACAGACATACGCATCGAAACCATATACGCACAACTACGCACGCACGCATGTATTTCATAAGAAGTGACACATCTAAGCACATCTATGGTTACGACGCACCTAAGCACCTAAGCACGTTTATAATTCTTAAGAAGCGACGCACCAAAGCACATCAACACACCAATACACACACACTCACACACACTCGAATGTGAACAAACAGGCAAGGCGCAGGACCACAGACCAAAGCGCTTCCAGACAGCAAGCAGACGGTCTACCACGGATCAGCATTGCAGAGGTTCCTCAGGATGGTAGTCACAAATCTCCTAGGCAGTCTGTCCTATGGCCAAGCGCACTGGTAGAAGAGCCCAGCAGCAAAAGTGGGGACAGTTTTGACCATGGGGGTTGGCAGCAGCAGCAGCAGCAGCAGCAGCAGCAGGCTCTGGAAGAGTTTGAAAAGAGGGAGAGCTGTGATCCCACGATGCAGGGTCAAGAAGAGCAAGGGCCGAGGAAGGCGTTGCCACGCAAGATGTCATTCTCCAATCAGTTGGTGGCCTTGGGGTCGTTAAGGTGAGGTACAGAGGTTGCATGACAGCGGGTTATGGTTTGGAGACTGGAGCAAATGAACAAAGGGGTTCAAAGTCAAAAATTGCGCTTTTATGTTGTGGCGTTATAACAAACGGGGTTGATTCAGGCTCGTGTTTTGTACACTCTTTACGTGACTCTCCTTAGGACCTTAACTGGATTTTGAGCATGGTGGCATTTTGGTCAAACAATCCGCAACTGAGCAAATAGGGTATGGCCAGGTACACCGTAGGTGCAGTATCGCCTGTTGCATATTTTATATTATACCTGTATTCAGGGCTGGAGTAACAAAAACATGAAGGACAAGGATAGAAAGAAAGCAATGAGGTCTATAGGAAAGGGTGTTACAAAATAGAGGGTAGAAAGTTCCCATCTCTCAAATTTAGAATCTAGTTTGCTATGAACCAGCTTGCACGCGCACACACACACACACACACACACACATCACACATATGCACAGAAATACACACACCTCACACACCCACTCAAACTCACCAACATTCACAAATGCACACTGCAGACGGAGCCGCTCTTTGGCTCTCCCCCGCTTAGGCGAGAAGGATGGCAGGCAACAAAGCCCTGACAATCCACAGCTCATGTCATTTGCTAAAAGCTCCACCGAGCAGGGCCATCTGGGACATGACCTGCAGCATGAGGAGGGGGGAGCTGTGCCAGAATCCATACTGAAGGTGAAAGGAGAGAGCAACAGCAATATCGATTTACACCTGCAAGGCTCCATGGGCGTGACAGCGTTTACGGTGTGGGGTGGAGGGCAGGGCAATCACGCAAGAGCCAGGTTGTAGCTGTTGGCTTTGATGTGTCCATATCATTTTAAGTGGCTTGGGGGACGGTTCAAACGCCACCTTGCTCTCCAGGACGAAAGTCTGGTGTGCCATTCTCTGATCTTTTAAGAAACAAGACTTGTGTCTAGACCTCCGAAATTATGTCCAAGACTGTCTAATCAATATCAGCATCCTTTTCTTGCCTGGTAGATCGTGCACAATGTTTGCTTTGCTAATGAGGAGGTGAAGTGCGCACTTGCTGTATGAATAAATTGCTCACTCGGTCCCAAGGAATGCTATCCGCACCATTTACAGGCACTTGAACAACAGCCGCCAGAACCAGAAGCAATGACCATCATGCGCACCTTCAGCATGGGTCAGGCAACGGTGAAAGCAGCAGACACGGCTGGTATGTGTGTGTGCGTGTGTGTATCTGTGTGTGTGCAATCCAGGCACAGGCCGTACATCTAACAGTGAGAGAATTATTTGCGCGCTGTAATGAGCTGGGTGGGGTGAGGCGGCAGATCTGCTTGTTTGCAAGGTGGGAGTGATTTTGTTGGACGCACACACAGTAATTTTTGTTGGACGCACACTGGACGGGCATCTGGCTTGTAAACAATTGTTGTGCTCTCACTGTGTAAGCTGTAAGGCATACGCACTCTACTTTTGTCAGTTGTGCGTACTGCCATGTATTCAGCACCTGAGGTACTTACGCCCTCTGCTTTCTCACTGTGTCTAACATGCATTGTCCGTGCTCTGCTTCTTCTCTCAAGCTGATAACCACACCCAACTGCCATCATCGTTCACTCAATGCTTTCTCAATGCAGTCTTATACACACTCTAAGTGCAGGCCTACAAACTAAATAAAGTGATTTTCTTGAGCTGAAAACCACACTTAGCTGTCACCGTCATTCTCTCGATGCCTTCTCAATGCCGTCCTATACGCACTCTGTCTGCAGGCCTACAAATCGAACAAAGTGCCGAGTCCATGCTGCATGCAGAAGACTCCTCCAACAGGTGTGGCGGTACCCAAGATGATTCAGCAGGCTCCTCCTGCACCAGCTCCAAAAGAAGGTACTGGTTGTTATGAGTATGAAGGATGTGGCTTAGAACCAAAAACCCCGTGCGTGTCTACGATTCAGCAGCTAGTTGCCTTGTTCTCTGGAAACACTGTCAGGCACTGCTGCACTTATATAAAAACCAGCCTGCACTGCCATCAGTTTGAGCATTTAAGTACGGCTAGTTGCAGTGTATGCAGCAAATCGCACGAGGCAAAGAGTGGTGAAAATACACTTAATGTATGTGCATCTGGCCACTTTTTCTATAAGTGCATCTGGGCAGCTGAGAAATTCCAAGTGCTGCAAACCTTGCCTCATGCACCACTGCTTTGTTATAGCTTGCAGGGCACCTGCAAAGTTGCATGCATCCCTAGCTTGCAGCCCCCTTGCAGCCCCCTTGCATCCCTAGCTTGCATGCATCCCTAGCTTGCAGGGTACCTACGAAGTTGCATGCATCCCTACATCTCAACCAAGTGGGTCACTCATGCTCTCGCACACAGCATATAGGAATACACTCAGAAACACGATAGAATCTGGGCTGGCCAAAGCCGTGAATGATTACATTCTGGAGAATTCTGTGTCCAAAAAGTTCAATTAAAATTTTCATCCCTGCCAGATTTAGATTCTTACAATTTTGCAAACACGTACATAGCAGTGGACCAATTATCTGTGTGCATACTCAATCACGGGTAACGCGTGCATGCATAGCGTGGATCTTGACCTGGTTGACAAGCCGCCTCTTCCTCTCTCAAGCACGGCAAACAAAGACTCAGCACGCTGAGAAACGGCACGCAGAACTGGTGTTTGCCCTTGCGTGCACACACAGCGTGGATTTGGAGGCAAGCCACTCCTTCCTCCCCCCTCGAGCACAGCAGCCCAAGAGCCAGCACGCTGAGGGACAAGGAGCAGCTGCTCCTGAAAAGGGCACGGGCACGGGCACGGGCACAGCAAAGCTGGATGCAGTGGACTTGAGGGAGCGCAACTTCTGGGTGCGGGACTGCCTGCATGACCCAAGGTAGGTGCAGTTGGGCTGCTGGATTCTGAGGAAGCTGCGGTGGTGGTGTAGGACTTAGAGGGAGCTGCTGTGGTGGTGCATTGGTGGTGCTGGGATCAGAGGGAGCTGCTGTGGTGGTGCAGTGGTGGGGCTGAATTCTGAGGGAGCTGTGGTGGTGCGGGACTAAGAGAGAGCTGCACATATGTCTACATGCAGAATGGATACACAGGCATGAGGTGATGAAGGGCGGGCAGCGTGAAACCATGCACTATGGGTATACTCACAATACACGCGTTACAACAGCTGTATGAACTCACACATGTACACACGAAATACAATTCATTATGCGTATACTCACAATACACACTTTAGCACAGCTGCATGAACTCACACATGTACACACAAAATATACTTTCACTCACCAACCACAGTGGTATCACCAACCCTTCCATGTCTCTGCTGATGGGTGAGGCATTGGCGGGGGCCCTAGGACCGTCGCCCCAAAAGGCGCACACAGGTATGTGAGAAGAGAAGCACTCGTATCTGGAATGCTCGTGCGCCAATTTAGTGTGTACGTGTGAGGTGTGCAAGTGATTGCTGTATTTTAGGTGTGCACACACTGTGTGGATGGAGTGTGGAGTATGCAAGCAGAGAGTAGCTGTAGGCACGCGCAAGTCATCCTCCTTGTAGTGGTGTGCTGCTTAATTTACAGCCTATGTATGTATAATGCATGATGCAAACACCTTGCATGCACAAACAAACAACACGCCCAACCTGCATACAAAAACCAGCATACACACACATAGGCACACATGCACATGTACACACACTCTCTACTCCACACAGGCCCTCATTCCCACCATTCACTACCACCACAACCCGGTGGGTTGTGCTCAGAACCAAGTATGAGCAGCGCCAGTGGTAATGCTTTTTCTACCTCCAGCCCTTCAGCCCATGCAGGGGCAGCAGAAGGTGGAAGAGATGGAGAGGAAGGATGGAAAGTGCATGTGCGGCTTCCACCCCCTAGGTTTGTACAGTTTGCCTTTGGCTACGTGCCTCTGAGGCATATGTTTTTTGCAATGCACGGAACGTCTTGCATCGAACATACTTGTGTGCGCATGCGCGTGCAAGTGTGTATATGTGTTTCAATGTACAAATCTTGCCAACCCTGTGAACGCAGGATGCTCTGCAGCAGCAGGTTCATGACTGGGAATTTGTCAGTCCTCTTACAGTGCCTGTTATGCTTCCTGTACCACAACTCTGTGAATGTTTCTATTGACTGATTTGCCTTCCTGCAGCGCCTTTTTGTGCTTCCTCCAAAACACAGGACCGACGCGATTTTGCAAGGTTGTTTGAGAAAGCCCCTGTGCTCTTGCAGTGCCTTTCGATTTTCAATGCTTCCTGCTCCACACAATGTTTTTACTCCTGGCTGCACCAAATGTGCTGACACATGACGTGGAATTTCCTGGTTTGCTCTGGCAGGGGTTCCTTGCACCCCCCCAAAATGCATGGCCTGCCTGGGGAGGACGGCAAGGGGAGAGATGAAGTGCAGGAGGCACAGCAGGGCACCCAGAGCCAAGAAGAGCAGCTGTTGAAGAAGCTTTGGAGGTATGTGCAGGATTAAGTCTGCACGTCCTTTTGTGGCTACTGAGCTTTGATGTATGTGCAGGGTTTAGCAAGAGTCCACATGGCATTGCATGGCCACTCAGCATTGAAGTATATGTGCGGGGTAAAGAAATAGTCCACACATAGGGTTGGCCAGAACTGTATATATGAACCGTGTACCTATGACCGTATATTTGGTGATATTCCTGCCCAAAACACCGTATATACACTGTATATATGTGGTTCTGTCCAACCCTATCCACACGGCACTGCACGGCTAATGAGCACTTGAATGTTTGATCAAAACTTAGGAGTCATAAGTTGGGACTAAAGTATTATTGAAAAATTAGGTCAGAACTTGCAAGGTGTCTACGAGGTTGCTCTGGAGGATCCTTGGATCTCAGAGTCTCGCTGACCCTGGGTTTGTGTGCGGTTGTTGCGCATGCCAGCTTTTGTTTGCGTGATGTGTTTTGTACACACACTTTTTGCTCACAGAACCTGCTTGCAGGGAGCACCATGCTGCTGTGGCTGCTGCAGAGGAGGCACAGCAGCAGAGGGCCATCAAATGTGTATTGGGACGCGCACTTTTTGCTTGCAAATTTTTGATTGCAGGGAGCACCATGCCGCTGTGGCTGCTGCAGAGGAGGCAGAGCGGCAGAAGGCCATCAGATCAGCCTTAGACATCCCAGGGCCTAGCAACTTGGGTGAGTGCTGTGCTGTGTGCCAAACTGTTTTGGTTTGTGCTGTGCTGTGTGCCAATCTGTTTGGGTGAGTTCTGTGCTGTGTGCCAAACTATTTGGGTGAGTGCTGTGCTGTGTGCCAAACTGTTTGGGTGAGTGCTGTGATGTGTGCCAACTGTTTGGGTGAGTGCCGTGCTGTGTGCCAAAGTGTCTGGGATGAGGCCTTTGACGTTTCAAGCCCTGGCACACGGCTTGATGGTTGTGGTGTGTGTGGAGTGCCTGAAAGGGCGTATGGAATTAAATTTTGCCACGCTGCGCTGTGCTGTGCTTTGGTAGCGGTAGGATCTGGTTGCAAAGAATGAACATGGGATGTTTGAACAAGGGACGGATCCCAAAGGAAAGCCTTGGGCAAACATTTCTCGAGTGTTACACGACATTAGTACGGGTACTCTATGTAAGCGCATCTGATAAGTGCTTTCTTTCATATTCTGAGCTGGCCTGCTTCAAGCTTTCTGTGATTATTTCAAGGACCATTAGGGCCCTGATTAATAGTTCAAATTAACCGCCAACAAAAAGTGTGAGCACTATCTCTGCGTGTTCATTGAGGTTTCTGCACAAGTAGAAAGCACTGACTGGAAGCACACAACCTGAATGGTGCAACATATAGGAAGATGTGAAATAGCTTCAGCATGTGTCTGGCGCTTATGCTGCAGAAAACAATGGCTAACCGTGAGGTCAAGGCCACGTGTCTGATGGTCTTACACATTACGCTTGATCACCTATCCTGTGTGCAGAAAAAAAGTGAGGGTGTGAGAAGGCACTCAAAAATCGCACGTTTAAGAAACACAAGTGGCTAGGCCATCCTAAACTCTTCATACTCAAAAATGTCATGATTATTTTTTAATCGTCAGGGGTCATGCACTGTTCATTTGCCTGCATGTGCCCCTACTGGGGAAGGGCTTCTAGTACTGCACGTGTCGTGCTTGTAATGCTGGCATCACACATTGTATACACGTGCTTCAGGTAGCACACATCGTACACACGTGCTTCAGGCAGCACACATCATACACACGTGCTTCAGGTAGCACACATCGTACACACGTGCTTCAAGCAGCACAACACACCATTGAAACTTCACATGATCGCTCCACACACACTGAGTGCAGGCCTCCAGGTGCCTGCCAACAATGGTAACGCCTCTTGGGATAGCAAGCCAGTAAAGAGCAAGGAGGAGTCAGATGCGGCACGGCTGGAAACTCTCAAGGCCATGCTCCAGGAATCTGCTGAGCTGAAGAGATCCTCCCTCAAACAGCCGCCTGCAAAGGCTCCAAATGGAGCACAGCTGAAGCCAGTGCAAGCAAAACCCAAGGCTGGCGGGGTTTCCTCTGCAGGTAAGAAGCTCCCCTGACAGTGTGGTTGTTTGTATGTCTTAAAGGGGGAGTTTACTGCTACTGCATTCTGTGTTGCTGTGCATCTGTGTGCTCATTCCTCAGTGCCTGCCGTAGCATCAGTGGTAGCAAGGAGCATGGAGTGTGCGCCCTTGCACGTGACAGATATTGCAAAGCACTGTCAAGCTTGCACACGATGCAATGCACTTCAGCTGCAATTAAATAAGGCAATAAAAAAGAAAGAGAGGAAATGTTTGTTCTGATTTACTGCTGGTGTGCATCTATGTGTGTGTCTCTGAGCCTACCATCTATCCTTGTGTTTTGGGCCAAGGAGGACAGACAAGCTTGCACAAGGGCGCACACTCAAGGGTTTAAAGTTAAGAGGGCACGAGAGAATGCCAAGATGTCCAACTGCTGCCTTTGAAAAAGCAACTTGCTATAACACACTCCTGTGTTCCTCTGGACAGGAGCCAAGACGGTCAAGCCTTCTGTCACAAAAGCTGCTTCAAAAGACACAAGCACTGCACAGAGCACAGCCAAGGCGCCTCCAGCTGCTGCTGCCACTCCTCCTGCTACTGCTACTTCCGCTGTCAGCGCTGGCGGTTTGACAGGGAACTCAGACACAGCAGACGTAAGTAGAGCGGATGGATTCTAAGCTGAAAGTGGTTCTGACACTTGGAGGTTGGAGAGAAGACAGGGTGTAAGGTTCTGTACTCCTCAGTTTCTCACATACGAACACTAGAAACTAATTGGTTAATTCGCACTGCACCCAAATTCACACACATATACTTACACTTACATGCATGCATGCATGCAATATGCACACAGAAGCAGCAAAAGGGGACGACTGGAGTCAGCCTAAATTCTGCAGATCAAGACAGCACAACACGGCCAAGCAGCACTCTAGACACTGCACAAGGTACGTGATCTAGGCAAGCCCAGATCGATGACCAGCTAAAAATAACGCACCGGGTCAATCGTAGGGCCACGTGCCTTGATGCACTGTGAGAGGTATGAGAACAGCTGGCTTCATTTGCTTTCTCCTCCCACGTAGTGCCTCCTCGTTGCACAGACTGGATGTAGCAAGGTTTGTTTACCACTCTTCCAACAGATCTTACCACCCTTTGCCCAGATCACACAAAGGGTGTGCTTGTGATGCCTTCCACACCAGTCAGGGTGCTGTAATGGCTATAGTAAAGAGAGCAACTTATTTCTTGGGTGCTGATCAGACTCTCCTCATGAACTGCACCATCATTTGAACACGACATGCAATCATGATTAAGATACTGCAGGGTGGTACCCTCACTCACGTGCTGCAGGCCATCATCTAGGGCAATGCGTCCTTTCCGCAACGCAGCCGCAACTAGCTTCCCTGCCCCCCTTTTCATCCAACATGCTGATGAGGAACAGGGAGCGCCAACGAGCAGCCATGGCCAGAGGCAGCTACAGCCAAGGTATGTTTGTGTCAGTGCTTGTGTGCGAATGTGTGCGGGTGCTTCCTTGCTGTGGCTCACAGGAATTGCATAGGGTTTGCTTGTGACTTGATGGTTACGGAGGCATGGTAAGGCTCCAAAAGAATTCCAGCACACTTGCCCGTACAAATTTGCTGCAAATACTCACGCTTAAGTGTGCACCTAGGGTCTGGCTTACACCAGCAGGACACACACATGTGCACGCACACAAACTATCTTGCACATTTGCTTTTCACCAGATGCTTTTTTGTGGACAGTGTTGATACATCAGCCCTTGTTAATGCAGGACCGTTGCATTTCACTCCCAATCCTACCTATTTATTGCGTAGCCTGATGACATTGCTGCCATTTGACTCTGTACACCCATAATAAGACCATTTGCTGAGCGCGCTAGCATAATGCCATGAGTATCTGCTTGCTAGCACATTGACGTAACAATTAACAATACATCACACACACACGAACACACACATACACACACATGCACACACACACACACTCCAGGGCGCCCAGCTACCACCCTTGGCCCTTCTGACCCAAACGGCTTCTCCCCCCACCTCCACCAGCAGCAGCTGCGTCAGCAGCAGAGGTTCCTGCAGCAAGAGGCGCAAGGGTGGTGGTGGGACTGGGACGCAGAGGATGGCGCTCAGCTCACACAGGTAAGAGACTCCTGCAGCACAAGATGCAAGGGTGGTGGTGGGATTGGGGCATAGGAAACCGCGCTCAGATCATACATAGAGAGGGCACGATATAGAAAGAGTGGACGCTCACTTTAGTGAGGTGAAAGACTCCTGCAGCGAGAGGCGCAAGGGTGGGATTGGAGTGAGGAACACGGTACTCAGCTTAAACAGGTGGAAAATTGGATTTGATATGACATAGCAAAACACGGAGGGAAAGGTGGCACCAGTCTTAATCCTAATTTAATGTTTATTTGGTAGTAGATTTGAAGTGATTGCAGAATAGGGCTACGGCCTACGCTAAACCCTAAGAAAGCAGGTAGCAACTCCATCCAGGCAATTAGGCATCAGCTTCGTGTACGTTTGGAATCAAGCTAATCGTGCTGATCGTGCTCTGGACACAATAATTGGAAGTAACCTAATCGTGCTGATCGTGCTCTGGACTGGAATTAAGCTAATCGTGCTGATCGTGCTCTGGACTGGAATTAAGCTAATTGAGCTGATCGTGCTCTGGACACATACGCGTTTCCTTCCAAAGCTTTGTAAGGTGACTGTCAAAGGAGATTGACGCCAGCAATTAGTTTTGAGATTTATTTGCAGACACGTATATATAGAGCCAGGAAGACGCGACCGATTTCGAATTATGTCCTGGGGGGAGAGATGCTCAAATACCAAGATCCTGAGCAAGCACTTCCGGCCATTGTGTTCTCTTGTTCTGCTCCCCTTATTCCCAGCGTGTTGTTGCCTGATCCCGTTGTTTTTATCTTTTATGCAAGGGAGGTGCTTGACCGAATCCGGCACCTAAGCGGCTCCTTTTTCTGGATTGATGTGGGGAGTGGTCCCTTCGCCTCCTTCTCTCTCTTTTGCTTTGACTGCACGACCTTGCACCAGTCTTCGCACTGACATTGTGCTTGCAGGGACTGAAGACAAACCAGGAACGCCAAAGGGACAATCACTCGCATCATGAAGATGGAGGTCCTGGCTTGCAGGGACAGGGAGAGAGTGAGGGAGGCGAAGAGCACCAACTTGAGCATCACAGCCAATCAGCATCCCCCTGCCATAAGGCTCGACTCCAGAGGAAGTTGGAACTGGATGCCGGGGTGTTGGCGGAGGAGGACCTGGCGTACGTCACTGTGCAGGTTCGGATTCTTACCGACCCCTCTGTTTTACCCTGTGTCCCTGTGTCTACCCTGTGTCCTCATGTTATGTGTTATGTGTGTCTGATCGTGCAAGGAGGAGTCCATGGCCAGCGTCCCTGTGTCTACCCTGTGTCCCTCTGTTCTACCCTGTGTCCCTGTGTCTACCCTGTGTCCTTATGTTATGTGTGTCTGATCATGCAAGGAGGGGTCCATGGCCAGCTTGATTATCTTGGTTAGGCGACTTCGAAACTGATGGACCAGCATGGTGACTAGGATCCTTCCCCACACGTATTAGTGTGCACAAGGAGAATCCACACTCCTACTGTTCTCGTCATCCTCTGGGCAGGTACCCCCTCGCCCTCGCATTGTTCCCGATGTAGAGCTCACATCCCACAAGCCTTCACAGCAGCAGCAGCAGCAGCAGGTCAAGCACATCAAGCCACACGTGCATTTGCGTGCCATGATGAAGAAGGTGAGTGCATAAGGGGCTGCAGGTAGGGAGCCTACCCTTCCTGCACACCATCCTGGGATGAGGTTTAGACACACTTGTGGGCGTGATGAACAAAGTGTGTGCGCATACTTAGTTGGTTAACGGGCAGGCTAGCCGGCCCAGAAAGGACCTCTTTCTTACATGGTGCCCTTAGCCTGGTGCCTTGCACAACAGGGTTGCAAACAGCAAACCAAGTTGTCCTAGCACGCTATCTTGGCTTATATTCACAGCTTGTCTGTGTGCTGCAACAAACAAGGTGTGTGCACGACTAGAGGATTACAGCATAGGACCTGCGTGTTGTGCCTCGTGCAGTAGCAAGTCCATTTCTTGCTCAAACCTGTAAGCATGTGTGCAACACGTGTGAACAATCTTGTGTAATTTGTTGTGCAGCCTTATACCCGGTGGGTATGCATGGTTTTATGCTGCAAAGCATGTATGTCTGAGGGCATCTCACAGATGTAAAAGCTTTGAGAGTAGGCCACAAATCTTTAATATCCCATCGCTTCCGTTTGGCCGCTGTTAGTGCTACCGAGCAGTTCGAGGAGTCACATAGCAGAGTACCGTCTTATGATAATCTTCATCATCAATGCTCTTGTTCATTGAACGCTCTCAACAATCTTTTGTGCAGGTGTCTCGGGGCTCCTCTGCAGACAGCAGCAGTAGAAGACAGGACAGCAGCCCTGACTCCTCTGGCTATGTTCCCACCTTTCTGCGCTCAAAGTGAGTGGCTGCCCACTGTTCCTCCTGAAGCAGCCATCAGCACGCGTTTGTGTGTTGGCTTTTTCTTTGCTGACCTTAGACATCATGTTGCTTTCTGCTAGAACAATGCCATATTCCAGAGCATAACCCACTTCTGCATGGAACGCCTCTTTTGCTTTCCTTGAGGAGCCCTTTTACTCTGATGTTCCATTTTATGGTGGGGCTCTGGACAGTAAGAGCAGTAGGTGAGGCATTTGCTTGTGTAGTGCATGCAGGTTTAAATTAATTCCCTTCCTACATTACGCCTTGCATACATCTGATTGATAACTATTGATGAATGAAGTCGGCATGACTAAGGTCAATCGCCCACTAACCACGCACCTCAACCATGCAGGAGGACCAGCCTTGCCCCTGAAAAGCTCTGCAACGTTAAAGTGGAGCACGAGGCCTGGGTTGTGCCACAGTTCAACTCAGTGGCAGGATTTCAAGCAGGGATCTATGACACTAATAACGAAATCACTTATTTTGACTGACCCAATTTGTCCGCGCGTTATATAGTATGGCCTACATAATGTGTGCCACGCATTTGACAATGGTTGTCATTGTTAGACAGTTTTTCAACGTTGCCTGAGCAAAGCGTTACGGTTGCGTGACTTGTTTGGCTTGTAAAAAGCGTAATTAGTGTGATCTGTTCCTACTCGTATACTAGACCAACTTGCCATCCTACTTTGAGTAATTCACAAAGGGGTGATAACGCCAAAGGTTGAAAAAAATAAAAATTAAAAACTACGCAGGCAGTGAAAAACCACTCCCCTGTCATGCTAAATCAATGGCATGGACGAATCGTGTGATTTCCCCTGGATTTATAATGTGAGCAACGGTTTTATGGTTATTTGGTTGTTTGGCCAATTTAGATGGTCCTCTTGTAACAAACTCGCTCTTTTCTCAGACTTGTCTGAGCCATCTCCTCTTATTGGGCGTTGCTTGAGCCGTCGATTCCTTATAGCTCATACTTGCAATCCATGCTTAAGCTGGTACCATGATTCGTCGTGACACCCCACATCAAACAAGGAAAAGGAGCCACTTTGGTGCCGAGTACCGTAAAGCTCCTCCACCGCAAAAAGGAAAGGGAAAATCAATGGGGATCAAGAGGGTTGCAGGCTTGGCCTGAAACCGGCTCCTGATGAGAGTTGATAATAGTACTGGAAAGGGCACGTC
>Ga0307963_1000267_pt1 | contig 32379 bp, 43 predicted proteins | sample OrgLakmetagen594_FD_201829 | JGI IMG/M metagenome (GOLD analysis project Ga0307963, IMG submission 201829) | Saline water microbial communities from Organic Lake, Antarctica - #594 | ecosystem: Environmental > Aquatic > Non-marine Saline and Alkaline > Saline | place: Antarctica: Organic Lake... | reverse complement strand
GGTCAATCACCTTTTGGACATCCTGGCGCCAAGATGTCCAAAAGGTGATTGACCCAATACATTAACACTACCGGCCTATATGCTAAAGCATTCATGAAGTAGCTAAGCCTACATGCAACTAAAATCAGACAATCGAGACGAGACATCGAACACAACCCCCACACGTACTTGAGCAATACTCCTGGTGGTGTGCAGGCTTAGGCCTCATAACCATCATATTCTAACCGATAAGCTTCTTTTATTTTAATTTTCCAGGTGGGATGATTGTATGTCTCTGCATCCAATGGGTGGTGCAGAACACCATTCTTTTCTAATCCGTGCCGCTGGTGTTGACACTCTCTACGTTTTATTTTTAGGTGCTTGCCGTTCACAGTGGATAAAAAATCTCACCATAAATAAGCGCGCCTCCATGCCGTGCAATGACTCGTCCACGTGGATGTACACGTTGCAGGCGGTCTCGCCTGACCAGCGCTTCAACACAGTGGCAGCAGGCAGGTACATCATTTGCATGGACACAGCACAGGTAATTTTAAATTGTTTCAGTGCCGGGTGCTGCACGAGCATGGACATTTGTTTTATTCAGGTCAAGTCTGTAACTCCTGATCCCCGTCAACCTTTTTCTGGTGCCAGTTATTCAAAGGAAAGAGGATAACACAAGAATATAATTAAGGCGAGGGATTTCAATGGGTATAGTAGAGTGTTGGAGGAAGACTGAATAATGGCACTCAACTTGCCTCCTTTGCAGTGTATGAGTCGTTAAACAGTATAGCATACAGTCGATACTCCTCTTAAACTTGAGCATCTTGCTCTGGTTGTCTTTGCCAGAGATGGATGTGCTCATGCAGGACTGCTCTGCTATCTCTGTCAGGTAAGAAAGCCTTCCTTCTGTTTGGAGTGCTGCCACCTCTGCAGCCTTTGTGGGAAACCTGCCACCTTTGCAGCCCCTATTTTAAATGAAGATCTCCCACCATTACACTGAGCGTACATTGATGGCAGTCTCAAATGAACAAGAAGAAGGGCAAGACACTGGTTCAGGTGGATACCCCTCACCTAAACAAACCCCATTATATATGAACCCAAGAGGTATAATTTTACGTCTATACCAATACCGTCTCACATGCAGGACTAGCAGCTTTAGCGGCCATAATCATTCACAAATCCATATAACCACAGATAGCCAAACCGCAATGCAAATGAACCAAGTTTAAAAATGTCTCTCACACTTAGACCTCCACCGCCACCACATCCAGGAAAACACCCAAACCTCCACTAGTCACCATCGCCCTTCGTTTCTACAAACTCAAGTCTTATGTAGGCTTTATAAGTAATGAATATTCTGATGCTAAAAGCATTCACAACGTACTTTGACGTTGCGGCTACCTTCATCAAAGCAGCTGCCCCTGGGGGAAATCCCTTCTAAAACATCTACCGGCTTGCAAAGTAATATGATAAGCAGCTAGAATTATACCGAATCGGCTCCTTCCACCCTGCGTAGGCAGCGCAACAAAACTATCAGAACAAGGCCTAGATATGAGAAGCACTGTCAAAGTATTGCCCTCTTGGTTGCTACCAAGACTAACAGCACGTGATTTAAAAGCCTCTTCTCGTCCTGACGCCATCCTTTTTTAACCTAGCACTGTGTGCTTCTCTCGTGTAATCACCTGTAACTCAAATTTTCAACAATTTGCTAAAGACAAAAACTGAATTCAAACCAGTGGGAGGTTCAGCTGATTGAGTTTAACTTTTGTGAGGACACTAGGCCTGATCCCGTCCGCTTCAAAAAGTCCACTAGCCTTCATTGTCCTTTTTGCCAACAACCAAACAGTGCTCTTCATTTTCTCATAGAGTGTCAACACAATATCATCTCTTTCAGATTCTCGGTCCCGATCAAGCTGGCCTCGGTAACTGCAAGATCCGTGAGCCCTTCGACAACCACTCGTTTCTAATGGCTCTCGCTGCAGCATTTGGCGGGCACATCAACCTGGCCACAAATCAGACTGTGCACATGCCGGTGGTGACCTTCGAGGCTCTTGCATTCACAGCATTGGCGGTAAGTTGTCAATTGGGGTCGGATTGGGTTAAACCATTGAATGTAAAGTTGCTGAATTTGTTCTAAAGACTCTTCCATATTTAGAGGGAGTGCCCTCTATCGGGACCGGACATGCCTCATTTCCATTCTGCATTACTGTGACATGTGTGTATTTAAAATTGGTTAGGTTAGGTTACATGGGATTTTGGCCTGGTATTTGCAAATTGGTTCAAATGTTATGCCATTGTTATCTTTGTTTGGCACTCCTTGACACTATTTGGTACTCCTGACTGGCAATACTTTTTTCAAGGGTGTTGTGCATACCTGCATCCTCAATCAAGGCATGAACAGTCATCTCCCAAAGTGCACTTTCCAAATTCCTTGCAGATCAAGATGCACATGATCGATCCCTTCCAAGAGAGGCAGTGGGGACAGCAGCGTGAGCCCAAATGGAGGGAGATGATGCAGCAGCTGGAAGTTGAGGTGGTTGGGTTTGGTGGATGGGAGGTGGTGCAATCAGTGAAAGTGGAAGGCAAGAATACTGAAGCTGAGTCTGAGGATGTCAGGGATTACAATGGATCAATAGGTGATACATGACATGTTGAGTGGACTGAGCCACAGATGCTCCACTAAGTTGGTCCAAGACGCACTGTTGCACGCTCGTTCCATGTACATACTGCGCCATTGATTTATAATTGATGATGATACATTTGTTTTTGACTTCAGGCATGCACTCATTTCATCAACACACCAGCCATTCCACTTCATTTCTGGTTGCACTTGGAGTACAATAGCCAGTGGTCAAGAACATTTGAGTTCTTTTGTTTCAATTGTTAATGAAAAGCAAATGAACTCAACCTGCTTCAGCTTAAGATCAATTGCAATTGAATCAACCAGAATTATACTCGCACCCCGAGTTGAAACAGCCATAGTTGAGTCAACCATCTCAGATGTATTAGGCTTGTTTCAACCAGAGATCAACTAGAGATGAAAGCAAATTGTTTCATCCAGGAATCAACCGTAGTTGATTCAACCATTTTTCTAGTTGAAACAAATTGAAATCAATTATGTTTGAAATAACCATTTTTGTACTCGCACCCCGTGTTAAAACAATTGGCAATTTTGTGGTTGGTGTTTGATTTTAGTTGACATAAGCCGCCTACAACAGCCCACTCTTTTCCGACGCACTTGCGACAGGTGCAGCATGCTAGATCTCATGGACAAGTGCACGAAGCTCACGAGCTTAACGCTTACAAGAGGGGGATACATCTCGTAGAAGTGATGTATTGTGAAGACACTGGCCTGGACACCAGCTGGAGGCATCTAATAAACAGCACGACGGTTGATGCAAACGCTAAAAGCTTAAAAAGATACACTTCACACCATCTTTCTTGGTGTGGGAGGATCAATGCATATTTCCACCACTTTGCATCATTTGAAAGAGCTCGGCCTCGATTCAGAGAGGGCCCACAAGACCGCCCTTAAATTGTATGCTCACTCGGTGCTTTTAGAGCACAAACTGATTACAACTAGACGACCCCCTTGCTCTCGCGGTCTGGGTATGGAGCAGGGGGCTGCCAGCCAGATCCCCACTAGTTTTCTTTTTTCTTTGGTGCTCCTTTAATTGATGCAGGGAGTGTTTTGCTGCCTGCGTAGTTTTTCTTGTCTTTTCTAGGATTGGGGCAACTAAGGGAGACCGGGAACACTTCAGCAGCATCATCATCCAAGACCAACAGATCCGCCCTCTCCAGACGGCACCGACCCAAAAATCTCAGCATTCTCCAATTCTCCAACGTGACATTCACCTCATTGAGATCAAGTACTGCAAGTACATTAGATTTCAGGACCAGCTGAGTGCCGCGTAGGCAGTAAGGCCAATGCATCATTTTTCAAGAAAGCTTCCGATACCCTCCACACCACCCTTTTGGGAGGGGTGGGTCTTCAACAATCACGCACTGGAGCTTTTTCAGGAGCTGGGTCTTAACTCTCAAACAAGTAGGAAACTCGCTTCTAAACTTTATCACATTCTCTGAAACAGACGCGCATTTTCCAAAACCATGACCAAATTTCATCAGGAGTCGGTTTCGGCCTGAGGTCGAGCTTGCAACTCTGCTGGTCCTTACATTTTCTTTGTGGTGGATGAGTTTTACGGTACCCCATACCAAAGTGGCTTCTTTTTCTTAAGTTATGTGGGAGTGGTTTTTGCTGCCTGCGCGGTATTTTCTTAATTCCCTATGTAAACCAAAAAATCAAGTTTTTATTACACACAGCCATGTGCCAATTCTGAGATTGTTTTGGGGACCCAACCTGTCGTGCACCATTGTTCTATTAATTGTCGCATTAGAAAAGAAAGGGAAAGGCTCCGCTGGTAGTGATGACACGGCCAGCATGATAAAGGGAGGGGGTTACTTAGGTGCCCGCACCAGGCAAACAATTAAAAAGAAATCAATGTGGGTCAGGGGCATTGTGTGCCGTAGCACCGTAGCACCCAGACCCAAACCATGACTGTCGTTGCTTGTGTTATATTGCAGTGCATACCTTGTTATTATGAGCGCAGATGCATGTCTGATCTCATTAGAATATTAGAATACACTTTCAATCTTTCAATCCTTTGTACTCTGTACCAAAAGTGAGGTTCTTATGTGGCTGGCCGAGACCAGCCAGCATCCAACTACCCTGAATTAGGCTGACTGAAGGGTCTTTCCATCTCAAATGGATTTGCTGTCAGCCAGTGCTCCCTTGCAGCTCACATTGATTCTTTTAGAACTGTCAAGAATCTATCTTCATCATCCCACTCAATTTCGCTGATTGTCCTGTTGAAGTAGGAGGCAATGGCATCCATGATCCGTTTATCCTGCAAACCGCAGAAAATATAAAACGACGTTAAAAGCAGACTGCACACAATCAGCCTGATATATACTCAGATATTCACAAGAAAGATGAAGCATTTGATCTACAGCCTTACTGCTACTCGTAGAGGCCTAGCTGGAATAAGCAATAAAAAGTATTGGATGCATTGGATGTGACAGAGCAAATGATACAAGCTGAGAGAAAATAAGATTGATGAACCAGGAGGTTCAAATTTACACGTCGAAGCTGCTGAAAGAGCAGGTCCTGTCGCAAGGGGGCAATTTGAAATGGCCATAGAACTAGAGGCATTAATATCATTCATCCTGGAAAAATCACATGATTTGTATATGCCACTCATTCAGCTAGACAGATGCATGCTTTCCATCTCGTATTTCCTTGATTTATGCAGTTTGCGAGCGTTGACACATCTTGTTGTCTGGGTTCCCCTTAAACAGTTTCCTCCCATTGCGATTGCAATCTACGCCCGAAAACGTCCCTCCTAACTTTTAAAAGCCACAAGCCATTCGTAGGCCATTTCCTTTTCTCCTTACCTCTGGCTGTGCAATGAGGTTGAAGGCTACTCCCTTGCGTCCAAAGCGCCCTGAGCGCCCAATACGGTGCATGTAGGTGTCATAGTTGGGTTCTCGGCCGTTACGCTCCACAGGGACATCGTAGTTGATCACAAGGGTGACCTAGAAAGGAAACCAGAGATAAGAAGGCACTCTTTGTCTTATATCATCATGCAGCAATTATAGCTTGCGTTCATCAAAGTAAACAACTTTGATGCCTAACTATTAAGTGATTATTAGGTGTCAGCGTTGGGTGATACCGCTATATACTGGTACCGTACCTTTTTGATAACACCCCGCATAAAAATCGTTTTTTGCTTTGCAGGGTGACTGCGGTATTTATAAATATCTATTTTTACCCCTGCGGTATTGTGCGGGGTTGCTGAAAAAAACTTTATCTGGGTCGCTGCCAGTCATGAACAGTGAGAGACTTCTTCCCCACCCCCTCCCAGCAGCCTCATGTACAACAGCAGCAGCAGCAGCCACAGCCCCAGCACCGGTTGCTCCTGAGGGAGAATTCTGGAAAGCAAGCCGAGCAGCAGCTGGCATCGAACAGTCTGAGCCAGCAAGCAAAAGCGGAACGGGCTGTGTTGCTGGCGGAGGAGGCAGCCAACAAAAGGCCGATTGGCAGGCCAGAGAAAGAATGCTACGGTCTCACAATTTGGTTGTAAGGACACCTCAGGGGCAAAGCTGTTATGCACAGGGGCATTGGCACTTATGAGGGGGAAGCTGTGTGGCAGGGAGAAGAAGAATGAAAGGAAGGCATAGGGGTTGAAGAGGACCAACGCTTGCACAAGCAGAGCAATTTAGAGCAACCCAGCAGCTAAAAGAGAAGCAGGTGGGGCAGACGAGGTCACGCACCAAGGCTGCCCACACCTAAACAACACCATCAGCACACATGAGCAGCAGCAGCAGCAGCAGCAGCAGTAGCAGCAGCAACTGAGCAGCAGATCAGCAGCAGCAGCAGCAGCAGTGATAGTGGCTAGAGGAAGAGGAAGCAAATCTTAAGATTTTGGGCAGTTGAACAGAGAGCAAACTCACATATGAACAACACGCAAGGACCCTTACACAGGTGTTGTTCTCTTTCATTGAGGTAGTTCGTTTCACTCCCAAGCCGCCCTCAAAGGGGACAAACAGCTTGGAGACTTTCTCTTGGGGAGAAAGGACACCAAGAATAAGGGCGTCTTCAATCCCTTCACATGCGCATGCACGATCACGTACCCGCACACACGCGCACACACACACACACACACGCACAAGTGCATAACGCATGCACGCACACACTTTCATACACAACCATATACACACGCACGCACGTACACAACGCACGCACAAACGGACACGCACACACATACATACGCGCACGCACACAAACGAACACGCACATAAGAACGCACGCACACATGTGCACGAACACACGTACGCCCACGCACACACACGAACCTGCATGTACACACACACATACACAATGTATGGGACATTTACACACAAGCACACATGTACGTACACACGCACGCGTGAACACACACGCACACACATACGCACACACGCACAAGTGCACAACGCATGCACGCATGTATGTACACAACCATTTACACACACGCACGTACACAATGCACGCTCATACGTACGCGCATGCACGCACACACACACACACAAATACGCATACAATCACGCACGTAAGCGCACGCACGCACATATGCGCACGCACGCACACGTACGCGCGCACACACATGTAGGTGCAGCTCATAGGGCCAGAAGGCCTTCGCATAGGCTTGCATTGTGTTAATTGACTCTGTGTTGCCCCCCTCGCATTGCTCGCATTGAAGTTAACTATTGGTATTTTCAAACCTCTGATTGGTTACGGTACAGTATGGCACATGGAAAAGCAATATACAGGTATGTGCCGCTCCCAGTAGTAGCTAAACATGGTAGTTAGTAACTAAACATAGTAGTAACTAAACATTGCACTCGCATCAAGGGCTGCACATCCTTTCCTAACGAAAGTGGTGATGCATGTAATTTCAATTGCTTGTTCACACCCCTATACCTGTGATACGTCAAAGCCTCTTGACAGGACGTCAGTGGCAATCAGGATTTTTGTGATGCCATCTCTGAATTCTTGCACCACTCGGTCACGGTCGCTGTGCTCCATATCCCCCTGTCATAACACAATCGCAGCAGACAAGCGTATAGCTATGAGTAATTGCTATCATGCACCAGTATAGAAGTGGTTTTGAATGACAAACAGAGGGGCATGCAAAAACAGCAAAGTGTTAGAAGCATGACACCTTTATTCTTGTCAGCATCTCAAGGGTTTATGATGAGGGCCACAGATAAGAACAACAGGATAAGCTGGGAAAGGATGCAATTTCGGTGTGTTCTCTACTCAATATGAACCAGCACACATGGCAGCAAACATTCAAATCGCTTTTCCACACAAGAAAAACTCACGGTGATGCTTGTGCACTTGTAACCCTCTCCCTCCATAGCGCTGTGTAATTGGCGTGCGGCCTCCCTGGTACGCACAAAGATGATTGTCTGCCCCAGCTTTTCACAATTGGGAAACACCATCTCCTTGAGCACACGCGTCTTGGCGTTACGGTCTGGGCACCTGCGTTACACATGTGTTCATTTCATCCCTTATTCACATCTTTATTGGTATAGTAATATGTGCACAGTAAATGCAGGTAGAATGCTCATGTGTTTGCAAGGCACAAAGAGTACTTTGCCACCTTGCCTGCTCATTTGATTGAATATGGCAAGTTGATCAGCACGTATGCTTGTTGTCTAATTGTGGACGTATGTTGCAAATGAATGCAGTCTTTGCGTACTTGACGTTAAACTGGGCGATGACATCCAGGGAGAGCTCTTCCTTGGCCACAAACACGTGGTTAGCAGAAGGCGCGATTTGCATGGCAAAGCGCCGCACAACATCATTGAAGGTGGCACTGAACAGAAGCAGTTGCACCTGCAGTACAGACCACACAATGACATTGATGTGCGGTAGACTTTAAAAATGCACAAATTTCTCTCAAGGAAAAAGCTGCTTTAGGCCACTGTCTCCTGGTCAGCTGAAAAGCATTGCAAGGTGTGCAGTGAATTTCTAAGGGGGACACAAAATCCCATTTCTCCAATCCTTAGACATGCTTACTCGTGGGTTCTTCTTGCGGATGTTTTTGATTAGCCGCACGCTGTCGTCTGCAAAGCAATCTGCTTTGAGCATTTCATCTGCCTCGTCAAACACCTGTGCAGGATTAACAATTCATGGATGACACTGGTTTCAAATATTTATTTTTCATGGTTGTCTTGACTGTGCAATTGACAGAAGCAAAAGCGATACTTACCTGAACGCTACGTCTCTTGCTATTTAATCACAGATGCAATTTAGTGTACTTTGCTCCACCCAACCTCACCAAGATTTGAATGGTGTCCAGAGACAAGATGCGCTGCTGGGCCCAGTTTTTGAGTTTGCCATGTGTTCCGACCACGACCTGTGTCACGCAAGCGGCTATTTGAGGTGAACAAACATGTCAGAAGTTTGCTAAAGAGCAAAGAGCAAAATATATAAGGAGCTCCAACATGCCAGGGAGGAACTGACTAATTTTCAGGTGTGCTTGATATAAGTCAGTACGATAAGGCACACTTGACACATCATGCTCCTGCAAATTATAGTGATGTACGGCAGACCACCCAACACAGTGACTCATTTCAGTACACACAAGATAAAATTTGATACCTGATACTGTCTTAAAATGTCGTGCAATACAGTCGGACTGACTAGGGACGCTAAAGCAAGAAAATTTTGAAGGTCTGACACGTAAATAGGCATGGCAATGTGAGTGGTTGCTCTTGCATTTTAAGTTTTACCTTCACCCAAAAGGCTGTGCTTTGAGCGGTGCAATTTAAATGCGTAGTCGCTAATCCAACACAAAACACGAACAAATAGCCACCTGCTCTGTGATAGGCTGCTTGCGCGCTCTGGACGATGGCCCTGAGTCAGATGCGGTAGAGGTTGCTCGGATGCCCGTGAACTTGGCCATACGCAGCAGCACAGTCAGATTCTGCAAGAAGCAGAGAGAGATATAACTTGACGCAATAAGCCTCACTACATCGGGAAAAAGTTTTGTTGTGCTAGGAAATAGCTGCCATCAGTGGCATATTGAAAGCAAATTTCATTCAAAATCCACAGCAATCATGAAAGAATTCCAGCACTTGTCACGCTAGCGTGAGTGAGTGCAACAGCACACTTTTGAAGCCAAGATTTGTAAACACACCTGCACTACCAACTCTCGCGTAGGGCACGTGCACAGCGCTTGAGGCTCATTTTTCTGGGGATCCACCCTGCAAGTTTGTGCGCGTATATTTTGTGTTAGTTCGTCCAAATATGCAAAAAGAGAAGGAAACACAGGAGCAGGCAGAGAATTATGTGTGTGCGACATGCGAGCCACAGCCCATAGTAGACCCAAAACATCAGAATTTGCTCGGAAACAAGGCAAGTGAGTGGCAGTTTTTCAAAATCAAGACAAGGAAATGCTGACGTTTCTTAACATTTCATGGCGGCAATTGCCTCCTGGCCATCAAAGCTGTATAACCCAGAAGTGCTGCCAGCAAACACTGGTGAGAAAAGTGCCAATACTCCCAGCAACGAGATGCCTGACTAACAGAACACAACATATCAAGTATATATATTGCATGTTAAGACGTACCTGCTCAGCATGGAGAGCACAAAGCATGTCGTTTTCCCTGAGCCATTGTGTGCCTGTACGTTTATGTCCAAGATTAGAGAGAAAATTTACATTTCGAGGGAGAATGTAAAAACCAGGGATGGGTCATACGGTCATTTGAGATGTTCAATAAGGTTAAATACGCTTAAAATACGAAATACACGTGTAAATTGATTGTAATTTTAAGCCATTTCTGAGATTGCAGAATTTTGACCCAAAATGGACCTAATTCGCCCCAACATCACCCAAACCTTTCCAGTTTTGTTCCAATATATTCAGTGTTGTGACCCTACGGTGTACGGTACGGTTGACGGTAATACGGTACGGTACCGTAATTACGGTACACCACCGTATTTTGTACGGTTTTCGCAAATTTGGGACCGTATTACGGTCGATTACGGTACGGTGTACGGTACGGTCCATAGTTTTCCTCGATTACGGTAAATTACCGTAATTTCTTTACCTTGGGCTACAGTGGCACTTGTGCCACGATAGCTAACTTCCTGCTACTCGAAATGTGTTCCTCAAAAAACCCCTGTCTGAACCACTTTGCTGCATGTCCATGCTGTTCTGCTGCTCCTGCTCCTGCTCTTCCTCAGCAGAGCGACTCCTTGTCTGACTCAGGGAATTCACCGAACTCAAAGCGTGCGTGCGTGTGTGTGTGCGTGCGTGCGTGCGTGCGTGCGTGTGTGTGTGTGTATGTGCGTGCGTGCATGCACGTGTGTCCTTCCCCAACCAATTTTTATTCTCCTGCGCTTGCTTTGCCTGCCCTGCCCTGCAGGCTCCCTGATGCAGGGTGCTCCCTCACACCCAGGTCTCTGGAATGGGCAAGCCACTGCCATGCATTTCCACCCTTTGCTTCTTCCTAGATACATTTGCACTCATGGCTGTTAACTAATAAATTAATTGCGTGACACGCGCCTCAAAATTACTACGATTTACCCACCGTATTTTGTACGATTTACCACCGTACATGACGGTTTGGACCGTAATCCCGGTTTTACCGTAATTTCTAAGGTATGACCGTAGTACGGCGTACACCGTATCGTAATACGGTGCAAAATTCTCATTTACGGCGTAAAGTCACAACACTGAATATATTGTACCGTACCCTTCCGTACTCATTATGTATTCGAAATCCCAGAAACGTTGTGTTTAATCCCGCACTTTCCCGCATCCCAGGAACCCCAGGAAATATTTGTGCCCTTACCGCTGTCATCCTGCAGGACTTTCAGCCCAGTTCAGCGCCAGCAACAGCTATAAACGAGAGAGAACACCACAAAAGGGAAAGGGAAAGTCATCATGCTGTCTGCATGTGGTTAGCTTGACGCTCTTTGTTCTCCTGCACTACGCCTCTGTTGCCCATCCCCCCCAAAATGTTTCTGCCTCTGCCTCTGCTTCACCTAACCACTATCTGCCTTGGTGGCTTGCTTGTGTGAGTGCTTGAGCGTGCTGATGGTGCGGCTTGGGTGCGGGCAGCCTTGGTGCGTGACCTTGTTTACCACAGTACCTGCCCCACTTGCTCATCTGTTAGCTGCTGGGCTGCACTTGGCTCAGTCGGTGCCAGCTGTTGCTCCTTTCGCTTTGCTCAGTTGTCGCGGTCTTGGAAAAGATGTGTGCGTCCTGCTAAGACTTCCTCTTTGGGGCAACCAGTGTTGCTGCTGCTGGGGCAGGAGGGGGGCGGGGAGAGGCCGGGGGGCCAATCGCCACAGATTATACCAATCCCGCACAACCCCGCAGGATCAATAAAATTTTAAAAATGCTTACCGCAGTCACCCCGCAGGGCAAAGAACGATATTTATGCGGGGTGATTTAAGAAAGGTACGGTATGTTGATTAAATATTATAAAATACATAATAGCGTTGGAAGCTTGCTGGAAGGCCGTTTTAGGGCGGAAATTGCCTAATTCTGTTAAGAAAATCAGCAATATATGCAACCGTATAATAGGGTCGATTTGTTCAATCCGGTAAAATACGTGTTAAGTACGATGCGGCGTATTATACGAATGACCTATTCCTTGTAAAACAGAGAGCTCTACATTTAAAAGCTTACACAAGATAGGAGAATGAAAGCAAATAGACCTTTACTTGCTCTTCTATTTATCATGTATCATCATTCTATATGTAAGCCAAATCTATAGCTCATATATTATTCTCTCCCCCCATAAGGCATACCAAAAAGCGTATGCACAGCCCTGACATGAGCACGGCCATACCTGGGCAATAAGATCCTTGTAGGGAGGTGTAAGAATCATGGGGAGCGTCGAGGCTTGGATACGTGATGGTCGCTCAAACTTCATCTCAACGTACAAGCCCTGTGACGAGGGATTCAGAGACATATGATGTGAAAAAGGAACAAGAGGGAACGTTGTGCAAGCCTGACAAGAATCGAATTGCTATGAAGAATTTTAGCTTATAGCGTCTGCAGGCAGCCATTGCTGCAAATTATTAAGTGCACGACAAGCATGAGCGCTTCTTACCTTCAGCAGCTCAGGTGTAAGGTTTAGCTCTTCAAACGAGGCTGCGGAGGAGTATATGTTTCCCTCCGCCGCCTGCATGTGAAAGTATTTAAACCGGAATCTTATATCTGTGTGAGATGCAGTCAAAGCAAGTGGTGCTCATGAAAAAAGGAAAAGGAAAATGACAAATTTCCGAGTTTCGAGAACGCACTTATAGTGTTGGTGCTTAGTTCAGGATATATGCAAGTCTAAAACAAGCAAGCTGCTTCAAAATGACCCCACGCAGGCAAAGCTGTGTTTGCGCGTGTGCTTACTTGTGTGTGAGTGTGTCTATGCCCATTTGCATGCTTGCATTTACGCATTTATGTATGTGTGTGTGTTGCACATGCGCATACATCGACGCACAGATGAGCAGTTGTGTGAGTGTTCAGATGCATGCATGTGTTTGCGCTTGAGCGCCGGGGGCTGATGGGGTGTGCCAGCATTCTTGCATCGAAAATAGAAGAGAGAGCCTCAGGGCCTAACACGCCACGCTCTGACCCACCTGGGTTGTGATGGCAGCTTCTGGTCTTTCACGCAATCCCTCAGCTAGGCGTAGGGCCAAGTCCGGTTCATCTACCTCTTGCACCTGGAGGTCAGGCCCAAGAAGACAGTTAAGAGCAGAAGGCGTAATTAAATTGGACACTGGTCAATATTTTTCCTGGCCTCTCTTTTTCCAGGTAAAGCAGTGTTGTTGGCGCTGTAGAACTGTGCAAGAAAGTGGGAGCTGGGGTGTCGCACAGACTAATAGCTCGCATCAAGGATGTGCGGAGTCATGCATGCACTGGAGGATGTGTTCTGGACTTTGTAATTGATCTCCTCCGCCTTACCTGTGCCGACTTTTCCAAGTCCTGGGCCAGGCCGTCTACAACTGCCTTGTTCGTGTCTGATGTAGGTCCATCCCGTTGGTGGCCTTGCTCCTGGTGGGTCGCAGCGTCTGCTGGCGCGTGTTGGCCTGAGAACACGCAAAGAGGCAAACACCATCAGGTTCCTCCCCCCCAGACAGCCCACAAGCCCCACAAGAGAGGCTGAGATGTTTGTGCCACCATGTGGTAATGCTGCTGCTGCTGCTACTGCTGCTGCTAGAGGGCAAGATGCAAAATGCTGCAGAGCCCAAGCATGTTTACTGTACACAGGACATTAATCCTCACCTTGCTCAGCCATGATTGATGGTAATAATTCCTAATAAAAACGTGTACGTCCAGGTCAAAATCGTTCTGTTATTTGTCACGACTTTTGGCTGCCGTAGTAATTATTTTATATACCTATACCGGTAAGCATAATGAAATAGTAAAATGCATAGTCGCACAGTTGAGGAGAGCGTTTGCTGGACGATTCGTTGACCGCTATTGAGATCGGATGAGTAAGTGCACCACTCCTCTTTTGAGCATGCATACGCTGTCGAACATGTGTCATGTTCTGGGTGAGAAATTGTGGTCAAACTTGTAACTTTTATCCCACACTCTTACACGCGCGCACACACACGCGCGCACACACACACACACACACACACACACACAAACGGACATACATACATACATACACACATACACACGCACATACAAACACTGACACACACATTTACACATGTGCATCCAAATTTACATTTGTACACATGCACACCTATACACAAAGGCACACACACACACACACACACACAGACACACACAGGCACACACAGGCACACACACACACATACAGATACACTTACGCACATACAAATACACACAATTATACATACACACGTACACTTTGTAAAGCCGTGTGCTCTAACCATCAAACGCTCATGCAATTCAATGGAGCGTGTCAGAAAGTGTGAGTTTTCCACAATTTTTTGCGCCGATTCCGGTGTCCACAATGTGTGTGTGTGTGCCTTCCTGGAAGTGCAGGCTTCTCCAATCAAGGCAAGTTCCAGGTCTCCCTGGTGGCCCCTAACGGGAAAGCGCAGGATGTGTTGATGCATGTGAAGAGGACTGGGGTTCACCTGCATTTGGACGTGGGCCATGGCAAGCTACAGGTACCAAGTCGAGCCAGCTTATAAGTACACCTCTTGTCACTCTCGGAAGAGGAAAAGGGGTTTTGAGGACATTTTTGGGACTATTGGCTTTTGAGGTCAACCATAGGGATTCACTGCTCTGCTACCTCTGGCCCTTCTCTTGGATGCTGTGTGTTAAGATCCTTGCACATGCTGTGACTTTAAACAAAATGTTCTTGAAGCGCGAACACCTCACACGAATCTGACACAATACACCAGTATTTCCCCGTTTATTTCCGCCCCTGTGCAGGAGCTCAATACCTTTCCGTACGAGGTCATCAAGAAATGGCTTCCCTCCAACCTCCGTAGCAAAAATGCTGGGCCCGACACCTGCCTAGATCTCCAAATAGAGACAGATCGCGGGCCTCGCGATCTGCGCATGCGCACAGACAGTGTGCAGACTGTGAAGACCATAATTGAAACCCTGAGAGAAACTGTGCAGGTGAGATGCAGTAGCCACCTCTTCGTATGTCCATTTGCTTCCTTCGTTGCCCCCCTTTTTAAATAGAGAAGGCGGGCAGACAGACGAGGTAGTGCTACCTGGGTCTTCACTGCTGGTGACCATATGCTGCCGTGTGTGTAAGTGTGGGTGTGGGTGCGTGTGCGTATGTGTGTTGATTGTGCGTGCGTGCGCGTGTGTGTGTGTGTGCGTCGGTAGGGAGCATGTCTAAACAAAAGTGGTTTGCATCGTTCAATTTGCTCCCCCTTTTTTTGTGCTGCAGGCTGTGCTGCGTGACTTAGAGCCTCGGCCTCCACCACCACCCACGGTAAGAATTTGACCAATTTTATCTTTGTAGTCAATAGATGCATCCTTCTAGGTTCTAGGGGCACCTGCAGCTAGGAATTTCCCTCCGTTACACAAGGGGGAGCAGGAACTGGCGTGCTAAACAAAGACAAAGAAAGCACCTGTGATGACAAGCGTGTTAATTTGACAAATCAGACACTTTTACAAAATTGCAGATGGACCAGTCTGCTGAGACAGATGTCCCTCCCACGCCTCCCCCAGCTATGAAAGATGAGCAGACTCTGACCGTGCAGGTGCGCTTCTGTTGTTTGCTTTGTATTTGTTTATGGCATCCGGGTGTCCAAGTCCATTTGCTTGGAACAATCGGTAGATTTGGTAGGGAGGCCTGGAATGAAATCTAGCATGCCACCTTTCTATCTAGCCCTACTGTATCCCTAAACAACAGGGCAAGAAGATGCTCACCCTTAACTCCCACAATCCACCGCCTGCATTCATTTGATGAGCAGTACTTTACTGCTCATTTGTTTTGTGCGCTAGGGGCGCATGTGTAGGTTAGAACACGTTCCTGCAACATTGCAACTTGGCATGTGCACTTTGGTACAGCTGTGTCGGCTGATACTAAAAAAAGCTGAACGCATCCTATTTTTAGCGTGTTCACCTAGTCTCAGCAACAGCAACACAAGAGTAGTTGGCTGGCCTGGTAATTACGCGCAGGATCGTGAAGTATCTACTGCCCACATCTACAGCAATGCAGCCTTCACACAGACCACTCCCAAGCCGCCCCCTCCCGTCCCTGGCCCTAGCCGTCATGAGGTGTCTGCGCTTCAAGTCCACACGTCAGAGATGGCTGAACAGAATGCGTGAGTTCAGCTTTGCGCCATGTGCCTGTTGAAGAAGCGCGGTTTTACGTGGGCACGTCCCTACGTATATACGTCCGGGTGGTCTCCGTTTTACAATGCACACTTTACAAAGCTTTAAAACTTTTGTCACACACATATTGACACTCCAGAATTTGTGCTGATACTCCCAGGAAAAAAGCTGATCTGCTGGGGTGCAAGCAGTGTGCAAAACACCCAAAATGACATCAAAATTAGCTGAAACAAACCCCCCATACACATTCCCAGGGGTCGAAAACGTGGGGTTATATGTGTGCTAAACGTCCTTCAGACCCGTGCAGGCAAAACTGAGCACCGTGCTGTGCGTGCTGTAAATTGACAATGCCATCCACACACACACACACACACACACACACACACACACACACACACACACACACACACGCACACACACACATGCCAAATGACGCGAAACCGACGCTTTGTGTGTGTTCCTGGCAATCAAAAACATGGCCTAGGGCAAAAGGATGGTGCCGATGTGGATAATTTAGGGCTCTTTTCATGCAACCTCGCTCGCTCGAACATACTAAAAGCGTCCGTTGCGAGCAAAGGTGCGAGAACAGACCAAATAGACCCCACACACACATGCCTGGGGGTCAAGAACAGGGTAGAGGGTGTGTGTGACGGGTCCATCGGAGCTGCGTGAGCAAAAATTGGTCACCATGCTGTGCATGCTGTGTGTACACACACACACACATACACACACACTCACTCACACACACATACAAACACACACATGCACACACACACATGCACACGCACACGCACACGCACACACACACATACACACAAGCACACACACACGCACATGCACACACGCGCACACACACACACTCACTCACACACACACATATACACACACACTCACTCACACACTCACACATATACACACACACACTCACACACACCCTACTGGAGTCCCCCCCTCCATACGGAGGGTAACACCTCCTTACAGACCTCCTTGAAGGCCTCCGTGGTCAAGCATCTAAGATCTTGACTGATGGACGTACAGACATTGTCAGGAAGCTTCCTGCTGATTATGCCCTTGTAAAGCCCCGTCTCTTTTGCTTGACTGACGTTCAAACACACTCCACAACCCTTCTTCCCCAACAGAAGAAACCGTACTGAATCCTGCACGTCACATTCACTATCCCTGCAGGTTCCTGGAAAATTTGGTCAAGCGTTTATCTGCAGAGGTGTCACGCTTGCAGCCTGCAAACTCCCATCCACCCACATATCCATTAATGGAGGTGCGTACGTGCATTGGTTGGTGCTCAAAGCTTTGCTGTCAATTATTTGTTACTTCAAGAGGGTGTGTGTGTCTTTCTGCTCCTTTTCAAGTGGGCATCTTCCAGTCGAGGAAACAAATCATGGCATTGTCATGGGCAAAGACTTTTTTTCAATGTGCACTCTTGCGCTGAGCACTCAGCTGTTCAGTGCACAAATCCAGCCAGTCCGCTTCGCCCAACGCATCTTCAAAGTTAGTTCAGGCGCTTTCTACACTGTACAGCTCATAAATTGCGACTTTGGTGCCTTTTTCTGGTTTCTGGCACACACCCCACAGCCTACTTGTTTTTTTTCATCCATACCTAGTCACAATCATGCAAGAAGAGCCCCAAGCAGGCCATGTGCTGAGTGAACAGTAAACCTGCGTAATATCTTTCAAACTCACAGGATGCACCCTAAGCAAGATCAATAAGGGTGCAATAAAGTTAAGATGGGAGAAGAGAGAAAATGGGCGTTGGAGGTCACTTTTAGGCACTTTGCTAGTGCTCTCCATGAGCGCCTCAACACTGTTTTTTGCCCAATAGCTTGCCATCAAACACTTTATGCAAAAGCTGAAGATCTGAATGAAAGCAGAAAATTCAAAGGAGTGAATCACAACTTGTTTGTATGTATCACACCTTGTTTGTATGTATCACACCTTGTTTGTTTATATCACACCTTGTTTGTATATATCACACCTTGTTTGTATGTATGGGTAGTGGCACAGGAAGTGGGGGTGAGGGGGGAAGGGGGAGGGGCAGAGGGTTCTCCCCAATTTTTGTGCGTCGTCCATCAGAATTATGCGCCTGGGCAACTCCACAGAACTTTCAATACATTGTTTAATCCTGGACTCAAGCCCTGTCGATCAATACCCTTGCTGGGGAGTTCTATGGATGAGGAGGGTCTAGGTGCCTGGTTACAGATATGCATAAGATGCCCTTTAGCAGGCCACAGGAGTATATTCTGGCATTTTCCAGCAAATGACTCAAAACTTCCTGTCTATGATAGTTTGCATTACCTATCATAAGTTGCATGAGAGAGGTTTAGAACTGCATCGAGCAAGGTGTAGGTTGAATCTCAGCGCACGTGTTCATGACAAAAGCATGCGCTTGTTATTTTTGCCATACAACTCTTCAATTGAGACTGGCAACAGGTAGATAGCTACAAAAATGCTGAGCAAATTGACGCCCCTTTCACACATGTGGGGGTGAGGAAGAGGGGTGGAGTTGGGTTGGAGGCTCTACATCCACACGAACCTGTCAAATTTTGTTGTGCAGCCCCCTGGCACTCACCCAAAACTCTTGAAAACGCCCCCGACTCCCTTCCCTGACCCCTTCAGAAACAACCAGTGCGTTCATTAATCAATTGCTCTCAACATCAGCATTTACAACACACAGTGTTTTTTTCGATTGGCAAGTGGCTTCAAATAGTGAAGGTGCTTGCACCCTGCTGCTCTGTTACACGAAAAAGGAAGGGCGATCAACAATGAGCCACTTGGTTACCTGCCTTGGCTGGATGGTGCACGTCTGCTCATCATGTTTTATGGTGGCACTGCTTCCCCTTTGTTAAAGGATCACTCCGCTCTGTGCCTGCAGCAGAGTTGTTGGCGTTGAGGTTTCCCCCTTTTTTCATAATGTTTAATTTGAATTAAAACACAGGTTGATGATGGAAATCCCTTGCCCCCCTGGCTCAAGGATCGTCGCTACCTCAACCCCTTGCTCACTTCTTACGACAACCGTATGATGGAGCTGGAAACCAAGGAGAAGGATGCCACCAATGCCTTGAGCCAGCTGCAGAAGCAGGTCGGTGCTAGGTCCAAGTTGCGCTTGGGCGCACAACAAAGTTCTTTCTCGCCAATAGTTTTTATAGGATACAGTGAGAATGTTTTGAGCGGTTGGACAAAAGCGATTGAAACATGTGTACACTCCCTGTGCAAGCGATTGAAACATTTGAAACAAAAGCGATTGAAACACATTTACACTTCCTGTGCAACTTGTACACTTTCTGTGCAACTTGCAACGTGTTCACTTCCTGTGCAGCTGTTGGACAATAGCGATTGAAACATTTGAAACAACAGCGATTAATACATTTGTACACTTCCTGTGCAAGGCACATGCACGCACAAGGTATTAGCGCATAGGACACATGTCACACGCTTTTGTAACGTTGTGCAGGTTGATAATGTCGTGACTGAGAACGACAAGCTGCAGGACCGCCTGGTGCAGATGGGTGACCTCGCTGCCTCCCTAGCCGCTCAGGAGACAAAGCATCCCGCGACTGGCAGTGCACAGGCACTACTGAAAGAAGAGAACATGCTGCTGCGCCAGGTGGGCAGTGCACAGGCACTACTGAAAGCTAATAAAGCCGCCTGTGAATAAAAGCCGTCCGTGATCGAAAGCCGTCTGTGATTGAAAGCTTATGATCTAAAGTTTGATTTGCATGGGGGACCTTGCCAGCCAGACTGTTCAGCTGATCGGCATGTGACTGGTCCTCGCCAGTCAATCATAAATCCATAAGCTCAGACACAAAAGAAGAAAGTTTGTTGTTGTGTTGCAAGAGGAAATCATAAACCACCTGGGCACTGGCTTGTTGTCGCAAATAAGGTTGCTCTGCTGAAAAATCATCCCAAAATTGACTGAATAGGGATAAGCAAACTTTCTCCTTAGAGCACAAACGTCTGCATCTCTACACATCAAAAGGGCATGCGCTTCGTCTTGGATCTCCTCAGATGCACAACGGTCACACTAAAGAGAGTTTCCATGATTACAATGCTGTCTCCGCCGAGGTGTGCGCCCTCAGCCCAACATTTCGCAAGACATGTTGAGACAGATTTAAATGCAAATGTCTCGGCAAACGAAGAGGGGAACGCACATTGAGATCAAATGGCATTGCAAAAAAAGGTTGATATGTTGCCAACTTGCTATTTTTGTCCTGTGGGTTAAATCCCTCAACATCTCTCCACACGGTACGCAACCTGTGCCTGAGATCATCAGTGAACTCTTGAATGGAAATGGAAATACCCTGCCGGACTGCTTGCACAAATCAACCGCAACGCCACAACTCTTAAAGCATCTAAGATCTCAGTCCAGCAGGAGGGGTCTCGTGAATGTATGCTCAGATCCGCTGTCAACACCCTGCTTAACATCTCACTGTTCAACTTGAGCGTGCGATTATTCAATTTGACAACAGACCTGAACCGGTAAAACGCTCGTGTCCACACTCCCTCAAGACAGGCCAATTTGTGGTGGTACGCTTAACACACGGCTTGCCCTTCAAAATACCCATGAGATTGAAAGCTATGGAAGTTCCATAATGGAACCCTCTGCTCCAGCAGCTGCTGTGTGTGACCTTGCACTATAGGTGTTTTGTGTATTGTGACGTAATTTGCAACTGGCAAGACAACTCAAAGGGCTGGTAAGCACACAAAACGGGGGGATGACAAGGGTTAAGGAATTGGACGGGTTGGCAGCGTGGCTATTGTACAGGATATAATGCTTGGACGTGCCTTCTTTCTTCCAAGGTAATTGCACACACCATCAACTTTGCTGTAACCGTTGTGCATTGCCTGTTTCTTGTGCTTGTGCAGGAGAATGATCTCTTGACGTCTCAGCAGGGAGAGACCGACCGAGAGCTGCAGCGTCTGCACCAGCAGCTGGAAGATCAAAAGCAGGCAGCTGTGCGCATGGCCCACGATGAGGGCACTGCTCTCATGCGGACTCAGCAGGAGTCAGCACAAATGCAGGTACCAAAACTCAAGACTCTGACCAAGACAGCACATCAAACTTATGCACGTCAAATTACCCTCTCTTACATTACCTGCACTGTGACGTCACCTTGCCTGCTTAAACAAACGTCATCACTGCCCTCCCTTGCAGCTAAACCCAGGAGTTGTCTCCATTACAGTACTTCTTATCCATGCAAAACTGCACATACAAACACGCAGGTGATGTCCATGCAGCATTCCAAGCTTCAGGCATCCATGCGAGCAGCAGACGCACGTGTGGTAGAGCTAGAGAACCTACTAGCAGAGACACGGTCGCAGCTGGTGCGTGCTTTGCAGGTTAACCTACAGCTGGCCCCCCACTCCCATTCACACGTTTCCTTTTATCTATATTGCATTCCCCTAACACAGCCACAGCCACAGCCAAAGTGCTTTAACCCGCATATGTACACACAAACACGTGCAACAATACACGCTCTTGCAAATTGAGCAAGCACCAACTGTGACACACAAATGTATGGAGCACCGGCTGGAGCACCGATTGAAACCCTCACATTCTCCCTCTCTTACTTTCCAGGAGGATGAGCGTATCACAACCGAAGCTGCCAAGCGTTCTCATGACACCCTATTCGTGGACCAAGGGTCAATGAAAGACCGTGCAATGGCCTCAGACAACCGAGCACGCGTTGCCACTGAGAAGCTGGCTGCATTACAGGTACTCAGACATGTGGAGAGGCCTGGCCGCGATCAGGTTTCGTCTGGGTTCGACACGGTGGCATAAGTCATCAGGGTAACATTTGTTGTGATCCAAATGCCTTCTAGTGGGCTGGGGGCTGTGTTGGAACGAACCCCAATTTACCTCTGAAAGAGCGCGTGTTTTTTTATGCTGGAAGGAGCACACCTTTTACCTTTTCATGCTGTGATATGCTTTTCAGGCAGAAAGCAGCGGCATGCGTGATCGGTTGGACCGATCAATGGCTGAAGCCTCAAGCAGCAGAAGGGACTGCGAGGCTCTGCGTCATGCGCTGCTGACTGTGGAGACCAAGCTGGTTGAGTACCAGCAAAAGGATGCTGAGGTGGGAATGATTAGCTATTTTCATCGGCAGTCGGAAGTATTTCTGTTACCATATTATCATCATATATTTATATTATTCTTCTTTATCTGATTTCTTATGAATATTAGGTCATCTTAGCCTATCCTTTATTTCAGATGAGACTACAGCCAAGATTGACTGTGGTGCCAAGATTGACTGTGGTCATTGAACTCATAAGTGATAGAGTGAACAGTATGTCTGATAGACTCGTTACTCGCTTTAGGCCAGTCACAACTCCTTTGGTCGCTGCTTATATCAGAGGAGGGTTACTTGATGAACCAGCAACTAAAAGTCGCGCTCCTCTGTGGATTCAGTGGCAAAGCTATTGCACCGTTGCAGATAGCTGTTATTGCTGTTCGTTGAAGTGTTTTGCCAATACTTCATCACGTTCTTGTTTCCACCTTGATTCCTACTCTAGGTATACACGCGCATCCGTGAAGCACTGGAGGCTGCAGAAAGTGCACGCCTAGCGCACGATGCCAGTGCTGCACGGCAGAAGGAACTGGAAGCTGAACTAACCGCCGCGCAGCAACGCATGGCGGGGGTCCGGCAGGTGAGCTGCAGTAGAAGGCTGGCTGCGTTGCAGTGGGGGCTGACAAATGGGCTGACAGACTAAGCAGAAGCTGGGGGATTTTAGGAGCTTGACATTTCTTGCTTGTTTTGGTGTACTCTGGTGCCCTAAAATACTCTGGAATGAATACTGCATAAAAGGAGTGCAGCTCTCCTGAGTCAACTTTGAATGACAAAGATGCACCTTAAGCCCCTTCTCACTGTCTCACTGTCTGCCACGTGCGTTGCAGTCCGTGCGTGATCAAGTTTACGCCGAGTTGCAAGACCAGTTGCATGCCCTGACAAAGGAGAAGAACGCCAGCAGGGAGGCTGCCTTGGCTGCAGACTCCGAGGTGATTGGGTCATATGGGCCGTGTGCTTGTGTGAAACATCGCACAGGAATCCATCGCCCCTGCTTTGCATGCATTACTTTTGTTGAAGCATCACAAAGCAAGAGCACCAGCTCCCTGGTTGAAGTAATGTGATGCAACTTCTGAGCATTCAAAGGGCTGCATCTCTGTATAAATGTGCCTCGCAGCAACTCAATGGAAACACATTTTTTATTTTCCCCATGCTGAGCAGGCCACCAAAGCTCGTGCAGCTGCAGACTTAGCTGCACGAGACACTGCAACATTGACCACTGAGTTGAAAGCACTGAAGGTGAGTAAGGTTTGCAATTCATCGTGGGATATACTGTATTCTCTTTCCTGCTACTCGTATGCTGCCCTTGCCGACCGACAAATGCATGGACCACTCTGCACATAACGTAAACTGCTGTGCAAAAACACAGGAGGAAATGGGAGAGACACTGAGCAGCAAGAGTCGCATGAAGATGATGTCCCTTGAGACAATGGAGCGCATTCAGGTGTGGCGGGTATCTTGCACACGAATGAGCTGCACTCATATGTAAGGTCGGCCAGATCCAAATATAATTACAGTGTAAATACAGTTTTTCAGCAGAAAAATTACCAAATATACGGCCATATACGATGTATATATATGGTTCTGGCCAACCCTATCCGTATGGAATAAGGAGCAGCTGTCAACAAATTTTGATGGTTGATGATTGGCGCACGCACATATCATCAAGCTACAGTCACGCTGCATTTATTACTTGCAAGCTGTGTCGCAAAACGTTGATCCCCACACATACACCTCCCGTAACTAAAGCAAAAAGCTTGCATCTCCCGCCCTGCTTTGCCCATTTGTCCATCTCTAACTTGAGGTATATTTATTTTGTGCATTTCTTTACATCCGCAGGCTGTGGAGCGTGAGCGTGATGAAGCTGTTGGTAACATGGACAGGGAAGGACGTAAGCTGGACCGCGTTCGAAAGGAATGGGCTTTGGAGAAGCAAACTTTGGAGGTGCGCTTGTACATACCCTACAATATGAATGGTTCCATTCCAAAGTAGGTATTTGTTTCTTGAAAGTCCTTGAAATCCATCTGACTTGCTGAATCCAACCCTGTTTGCAGTTGGAGTTGCGTGCACTGCGCAGAGCTGTGCCTGAGCTAGAGGCTGCTTGCACTACAGCACGAGGAGAAACCACTGGGTATGCGCAACAGGTGAGGAAAAACAAAAGCATAAAGGTCTAGTAAGTGGGATTGCACCAGAAAAGAGCGCTTTCTTCCTCCTGGCTCTTTAAGGAAAGCCCTCTTTATTTTATAAAACTGGCTGCAGACACAAATAAGACTCGAATATTTGCTTCGTTTCTCGGACAATCCCGTTCACCCTTTCAAGTACGAGTCACCAGACTGTGCCAGTTGGCTATGCCAGGCTGGACATGTACAGGCACACATCAGTTAATTAATTTGATTTGCACCTTGCAGTGTGAGGTGCTAGGGCGTGAGCTGGTGGCTGCCAGGCAAGCCAAGGAGCGCACAGAGGCAGAGCTCAGGCAACAGGTATGAGTTAATGTTGCATAGGGTTGGCCAGAACCGTACATACACACCGTATATGACCGTATATTTGGTGGTTTCCCTGCCAGAAAGCACATACACATACTTCTGCTTTTGCGTGTGTTTTAAGGGCAATACTGATGCTTTCTGCTATTCCATTGTGTTTGACCGCTGTGCACAATGGCTGCCTCACAACCCAACCTTTTGCTCAGCCCTTTGTAACGTTCCTGCATTCCCAGGTTGTGAACGTGCGCGCTGAGCGTGATGCTGAGATCCGGGGCATGGCAGCTCGCTTGGAGGCCACTGTTGCTTCTGCTGGTCGCAGTGTGGGAGAGGCTGAGCAGCACTTAGCCTCACAAGAGGCCCTGATGGCACGCTGGAGAGAAGAAGCACAAATGGTGGGTTTGGTCTGTGTTAGGCAGGTCAGGGCAGGGCAGGAGGAGCCACATATCATGAGGCTGACAGGGGGTGGATAAAGATATAGCGTTTCTTATGGGAGGCCCAAGATCAATCAACCACTCACTGTTTGCGACCACTGCATGATAGGTGGCGTCTAAGCTAGACGGGGCGCTGAATAGTCACCGCCGAGAGCTGACTGCCCGCGAGACAGAAATGGCAACCCTCACAGTCGATCTACAGGGGGCAAGGGCAGCCCACGCGGGGGCAGCTGCAGAGCTGGAGGGTTTGCGTGCTACAGCTGCTCGTTTGCAACAGGCACTTGCGGAGGTGAGTGTCATTGCAGTGCAGATATGGGGTTAATAAAGGGGGCTTATCTAAGACTCTTGCAGCGTATGTCATTTGGGCTGGCCTCGTGCTGTTGTTAAGGTTTATAAGGATCAAAGAACGAGACAAAGCGACAAGGTGACTGCTGTTGAAAGAGGCTTAAGGTAGATCACGCTGGCTGCAAAATCATCAACGCATGTTCCTTTTTAAACAAATTTTATGATCAAGAGCAAAGCATGCTCAAGATATTCCTCGTCAGAAATGTTTGAAGTCAAGGAGCTTGCCTTCAAGAAAAGAAAAGTGCTGGTAGGTTTGTCAAATCCATCGTGACTAAGGGAAGGAGCACTTACAAGCCCCTTACCGCCAAAACTTAACCATGGTCCACTTAATGAGGATCTTCCAAGCTCCATGTACAACCTGTAAACTACACAGCCACAATTGCCATGGATACAGGCAGTTTCCATTGATTATTGGAGCCATTCCCAGCTTACATTTTATCCATTGTTAAAATCGTCTTTGTTTGTTTCTACATCCTCACAGTCAGAGGCTACCAGCAAGCAGTTCCACATGCAGCTGCTTGGAGGCACTGCACGGCAAGAGGATTTGGAGCAGGAGTTGCGCACTATGCATGCAACGATGGAGCACATTAGTCAAAGCCAGAGCCGGCAGCACAAATTGCTGCTGCAAAGCGGCCCTGCTGGCAACGACGCAACGAGTTATGGGCTTTCACAGAAGCTTGACCAGCTCCGGCGTGGTGTGTAAGAAATAGATACTAGTTGCTTGCCATTTACAATGATTGTAAAATGACACCGTGATCAATCGGCACGAAAGCGAAGGGTTTGGAGTGCTGCCACATTTACAACAGCTTTCTATAAAGGTTTTTTGACACCTTTGCAGCCCCTGAATTTTGATTTAAGGTGAAAGTCTCCCATTATAACATTAGGTGTGAAATATATCTTGCTTACGCACAGAGCCCCCTCCCTCACTCATGCTGGCTGTGCCACCACTACCAATGGAGTCTTTTTTTCTTTTCTTTATCTTCGGTATTGTGTGAACTGAAAGGTTAACAGTTTACAGAGGGGGTAAACGGCAACCATACCGCTTTTAAGCTGGATGTGTGGTCGAACAGAGGCCGCCAATAAAAAGAGTTTTCAACCTGTTCATTATCAAGTCTGTGTGAATTATGGTATCAGTTCAGCAACATTAAAGGATTACCAACCTCCTATATTAGTCCAGCTCTATGGTCTACTCATTGTTCATCTACCGGCTCGTGTGTTGTCTTTTCAAGATGAAGGCTTCCATTCGCAAGAGGGCCTCATGTATCTGTCAGTGGTTGAGTTTCAGTAGCGCTGCTGTTCCTGGGCATACTGGTGTTCTTGCGCCACGTACGCCTGAGAAAGAGGGCAATGGCAAAGCAAGGGGAAATTACAAACTACAGCAAATGCTTGCTAAGTCAAATGTGTGTGCAAGCGCTCTCCCAAACTCGTCCCCTACTGCTCACCCCAAGGGGATTTGAGGACTTCTCAGCAGCCTGACTTTATTTGCAGCATCAAGTAACAACCAACTTGTTTATAATCAGCAGAACACAAAATTTCTTCTCTTTGTTTCCCATCTTATGAATTTGCTTGTGGCTGGCCAAGACCAGTCAGCAACCGACAAGCCAAACAACCTGGCTGAAGGTCACCCCCTGTTGTAAACATTGCCCCCTATCCGCTCACCCCAGCCATCATTGCTTGTGCAAACGCTGTATGCAATGCATGCTTTAAGCGTGAGCCATTGCCGCCGTGCCAGAATGCTGCTTCGCTCACTCTTGCCCATTCAGGTATGTTTGAGCATTGTGAGTGCCCACTGTCGTGCGTGCAATGTATATGCAAAGCACATAAGATGGTTGGTGCAGGCCTATTGGAACTCTGCAGCTTGCCGTCCTCCACTTGACCTCTCTCCGCGCGACGCGTCACCACAACAGCAAGTGACCGAAATGCAATTGTGATTCAGCAAACTTAAATTTAGCTTCCCGCTCATCGCGAACATACAACAATATGACTCCGCTTGGCAAACAGACTTGCATTTCCTGGCGTCACCAAATGCTCCACGCAGGGTCCAGTTATTCAATTTAGTCATCATCATCCATTTATCTCATATTTATGTCAAGGAGCTCAAAAAAAGGTCCGTTTTCACCTCATCCTGTTAGGCATGTCGTCCTGAGTCCGGCTGTGTAATTCTTACTCGAATTGGTGACAGATTACACAAGAGCCACTTTTATAAGCTATAAGACTCACATTTTCCAGAAATGCAAAGGTCTAGGACAAAGTGTCTAAAAGCGTGTAGCGTAATGCCAGACAGCTTTACCGCATCACTGACGCAGTAGATTGTAGAAACAAGCTTGTTAAGGCTCTGCTGTGAACAAGACCTTGCACTTCACAATTATCGTATAGAAAGAGTACCGTACCCACCGTATATCACCGCGTACTGCGAACGTTTCTGACCCCCTCGCGGTGTGTCGGGAGCATCTAAATAACTAAGTGACATGGGCCTCGCAAAACTCGCATTGGGGTTATTCAATTAACTTTAAGCATGAATTGGGACAGGCTGGGAAAGCCTCCCAAGCCGCCCCTCAAGGCCCCCCAAGGGAACAAACAGCTCGGGAGGCTGGCCCTCTCTTGGGAAGGAAGCACACCAGGAGGAAGGCGCCTTCAATCCCTTCACATGTGCATACACGCACCACGTAAGCGCACACACACGTCTTGCACGCACACATATGCGCACACACACATACACACGCACAAGTACACAACGCACGCACACATGTACGTACACAACCGTATACACATGCACGCACGTACAAAACACACGCACACACGTATGCGCATGCACGCACACATACGCGCACGCGCACACACGCACGTATGCGCATATGCGCACGTGCACATGCGCAAACACACACGTACCCGCACGCACACGTACGCACATATACACACATACACAAGCACGCACGTATACAACGCACACACACATACACGCACATGCACACGCACGCACACATACGCGCACGCACACGCGTGAGCAGGAGCAGCTCAGAGAGCATTGGGGCAATTAATTAGATTGTGTGGCCCTTGCATATAAGCTCGCATTGGGGTTTATAAATTGGTTTTTTAATTCTCGCATTGGTCGGTACGGTAATATTAAACAAGCACTTTCTTGAGACAGGGTGATAAATAGATAGCAGGAATGGTCACACAACAACATTTATTTCTAGCGGTGGGGATTGCTGTTTTTCTACATATATTTTCCTGGGGTGGGTTGTAAGAACACAATAAAGACGATCGATCACCATGCACAGCTTAAGCTCAGTCGAGAGTTGCTAGAAAGGCATCCACTCTGGAGTTTGCCTCAACCACTTTGCAGGAGCTGGACAGGAGCTGGTAATTCATTGAGTATTATGAATCATACCGGACTGTGGCCCCTTTTTAAAGCAAACATATGATTTCAGTGTTTCGACGTTTTGACAAGTACAAGGCAGTCACGGTGTGCTGCTTTTTTGCTTTTTTTCGCACTATCCATGCATCAGAAAGCTATTCAGGGCTTGCTTGTAACAATGTGATGTTTGGCACATGGCTAGGCGGTATGTACAATGTAACAATGTGATGTTTGACACATTGTAACAATGTGTTGCTTGTAACAATGTGTTGCTTGTAACAATGTGATGTTTGACACATGGCTAGGCGGTATGTACAACTAGACAGTTCTAGTACAATTAAGCTATGCACACAGTGAAGTACGATACGGAGTACAGTACGGTGCAGAAAGGTTGAAAACGGTTTACACTTAAGGGCCATTTTTGGCTGGGAAATTCTACAATGCAGACACTGCGAAGCATTGTCTGAATGGAATAAAACAAAAAAGGGATTAAGCAAAAGACGCAGTTGAGACCAAGTTTGAACTGAACCCATGATTCATAGTGTATAAATAGGCGTAAATTTCTTTGACCGTGATTGACGGCTTAACACCGAATTGTACTGTTCTGGAAATAAAGCACGGCGTATTTTTAACTCCTGGAGTTGATACAGGACTCCCACCTGTACCGTGGCGTACGCTTGCTCCTCCGTCTGCCCCTGCTGCATAGCTGCTGCCATGGCCTGCTTAATCCACGATTCTAAGCTGGTGGGTGCGCACTCTTCCTCTTGATTGCCTGCAGGTGTTCTTACTTCCCCTCTGCGTGCAAGTGCAGCGTTCTCCTGTTGCACCTGCTGCTGTGCTGGCTGCTGGGCTGTCTGGGCTATAGCCGCCTGAGCAGCTTGCAGCTGAGCCTGTGCATGTGCATGTGTGCATGCCATTGTGGGCGCATACGTGTGCATGTATGTGTGGATGTGCAACACTTGAGAGCAAAAAAATTTGGTGAGGTGCAGCTCAAGGGAAGCAGGCTGGTTGCAGCAACATTTGAGAAGCAAAAACAGGCGTCCTAGCGGCTGAAATGGGTTTGGCAAACAAGTTGGACACGCATGCACCCACACGGCTTACTACCCCCCTTCCCCTTTGACAACCACATAGCCGTTCAAGGGCCTGACGAGGAGCTGCCAGGACTTTGGTATCCTTTGCGAGGATCCAGCCTCGACTGACGTGACACTCCATTTCAGGCTTGAAGCCACATTTGTACCTGCAGCTCTGCAAGAGCCTTGTCATTTGTACCTGCAGCTCTGCAAGAGCCTTGGGAGGAGGGGCTGCTTGTGCCTGCTGGCCGCCCCCTGCGACCAGCTTCTCCATGTGGGGCATCAAGGACTTGAGCTGGGACATCAGAGCAGCCATCTGCACGTGGTAGTTGTGAGCACACGCTTTCAGGTGAAGCTATTACCAGCTTTTTTCTAAGTGGTACTGTGAGTACACCCTTTTCCTATTGAATGCATCATGAAAGTCGGAGTGTGTTGCCAGTGGGCACACCAACGAGAAGAATTTGGATTTGTCTCAAAAGAAAGGAAAGAACGCAGTGAGTTGAAATCAAGGTCAGGAGCAGATTAGGCATCAAGCCAGTCAGACGGACGGGTCAGAAGGAAACACCAAAGCACAGCTTTGCGTGAGTGCTCTCTTCCTTCAAACAAACTGACATGATACACCAAAAGCAGCAAATCGAATAGAGAAGTCATTGGCAGAAGAGACTGCGCCGCGACCACTGCCTCTTCGTGCTTGCTGCGATGCAACACTCTTTGACCGCAAGAAAGCAAATCCAGCAGCTCCCATTCTCACAACTCACATCAGCGGGCGGCTCTTGTCCTGCCCCGCCCTGGGCATGTGCAGGCTGCTGGGAGGTACTGAGCTGCACTGGTGCAACACCATCATCGGCATCCCAATCTGCCGTCCCCAGGCTAGGCTCCTCTTCAAAAGCAGGATTGATGGAGGTGTGCATGGAGGCAGAGTCTTTGAAGGCAGGAGGAGGCTGTTGCTGCTGCTGCTGTTGTGGTGGAGGCTGGGCAAAGGCAGGAGCGGCAGCAGACAATGCCGGCGGCTGCTGCTCCGGCGGCTGCACCGATGGCGCAGCGTCCCAGTCTGCACTGCCCAAACTCTCTACAGCTGGTTGGGCAGGAGGAGTTGCTGCTGCTGGAACAGGTGCTTTTGTGGGCTCAGGAGCATTTGCAGCAGAGCTGCCCAACGTGGGTGCAGGCACAGAGTCTTCTACCGCACTAGCGGGCACATCACCTGCCCCTGAGCTCGGACCAATGTCCCAGCCCCCGTCATTACCAAACCCTCCTCCTCCTCCTCCTCCTCCTCCTCCTCCTCCTCCTCCTCCTCCTCCGCCTGATGCTGCTCCTGCCCCACCACTTCGTGCGGCTGCTGACTGGACGGTGTAGCGTCGGCTTCCTGGGGCCTGGGGAGCCACGCATGCCAGGGAAAGTGTGATGCATGCTTTCTGACATGATGAATACAGGAATCAGGCTTGTTGAGTTGTACGGTACGGTACGATTACGGTTTGTACAATACAAACCGTACTTGCTGTAATACGGCGCAGTACCGTAATTGTCTCACACACCATATATTGTTACTGTAACACCGTACTTGTCACACCGTATTTTGTTACTGTAACACGGCACAGTACCGTACTTGCTGTAATACGGCGCAGTACCGTAATTGTCACATCCTATTTTACCGTAATTACGGTACTGTGTATGGTTTGGTGCCAAGCTGGCACTGCCAGTGCAAAAATGGCCTCAGAAAGGCCTCTCCGCCCAAACACCGCCCAAAAGTCGGACGCAGTACTTGATACCTGATTAATAATGTTTTTTTTGGCAAAGCCCCAGTCATGGGGCGCAGCCCCTAGGTTTGATGTCTTCCCACCAAAGTTCACATCAGTGTGTGCAGGCCTGCCCAGCCCACCCCCCGCCCCCAAAACTTGCAAGGCACCTTAGACTGACCAACCATGCAGCCCTGCGGTGTCAGGGGATGGAGAGGGGCGGTTGAGGTGCTGCTGGGCGCACCGTGAAAACGAGAATTATTCACACCAGTGTGCGCAGGCCCGCCCAGCGCACCCCCCGCCCCCAAAACTTGCACAGTGACCCAGACTTACAAATCAGGCAGCCCTGCGGTGTCAGGGGGAGGGGAGGGGCAGGTGTTGGTGCTGCTGGGCGCACCCCGGAACGAGTTTTGTAAAAGTTGAGACTCAGGGCCTGGCCTGAGCCACGCAGCCAACGTCCAGGTCTGAAACTTGGCAGGCAGGCCAAGCAAAACTTTTTGTCGGGGCATACAAGTTTTGGTGACCGGGGGTGCAGTGAGTAGTGCTGTGGAAAGAAGTGA
>Ga0307963_1000266_pt1 | contig 32400 bp, 38 predicted proteins | sample OrgLakmetagen594_FD_201829 | JGI IMG/M metagenome (GOLD analysis project Ga0307963, IMG submission 201829) | Saline water microbial communities from Organic Lake, Antarctica - #594 | ecosystem: Environmental > Aquatic > Non-marine Saline and Alkaline > Saline | place: Antarctica: Organic Lake... | reverse complement strand
CTTTAGTTAGGTATATCTAAGCACCCCTGCAAACTCAGTTTGTGGCGGGAGGTGCCCAGGTGGGCAGGGTGGACCTGGGTGGAAATCCCTACCAGAAAGTATGATTCACAATCAGGCATCAACCACTGAACCGTTTGGGGTCGCAATTGTTTTGCTGGGCTCATGTAAGTAAATAAACAATGTTCAACTTATTAAAATCTGATAAGTTGAGCTTTTATTATTTCTATGGTCCGTGCCTTTCCAGCAAAACAGGTTGCGCCCAGGGCCTTCCGGCGAAGCCTGAAGTGTTTTGTTTACTTCCCACCTGTCACTGTTCACCACAGCCCACCCCCAGCATCCCAAATCATAAAACTTGGCAGAACACCTCTGGGAATTTATTGAAACTTCTGATACTCAGATGGAGTCCAAACACCGTACTTCCATGGTTTCAAAAAATGCACATTTTTGCCTAGCAAACAAGCCCACGCACTAAGTCCTTTGGAGCAAATATTTTGCCCTCCTTTTTTTTGGCCCCACGGCTAAGGTTAAACCTAAAAACTACCTGGAAACAAATTATGGGGAAATTTGTGCTTGGACATGCACTTCTGCACTCATGTCACTATACTTAGCTAATTTGGCAGGGAAACGGCACAAATCCAGCCCCCGACGCGCACAGCAGCCCCCATACACTTTTTTTTGGCACAGAAGTGTTTCATACCGTACAGACTTGGGTTCAGTCCGCAGCCCCAAAAAAATATTTTAGTTTTGCACTCCCGCATTAACCCCGCACCCCCAAAATATTTAATTTACACCAGCCCCGCAGGGATTTTTGCCCTTAAAGGCACCAAATGTTTATGGGCATCATCATGAGAAGGTTCAAGGGTTCTTGCAAATACAAGTACAAGGTCATGCTTCCCTTCCTCGGCGGTGGGGGGGGCTTGAAAAACATGCTCAGCTTTGGCTGGAAGCGCCCTTCAGGAGCCTGGGGTGCTGCTGCTGCTGCTGCAAGTGCTGCTGCTGCTGCTGGGGGGGGAGCTGCACGCCGTGGGCCCTGACCACTCAATGCCTGACTGACCCCAAAAATACGACCAAAATTACTTATTTTTCACAACCTTGCACCCTCAAAATAGATATAAATTTTTCGTGCGCGCGGTCACCCTGCAGGGCAAAAAACGGTATTTTTGCATGGTGATATAAAGTCTGTACGGTATAATGTTTCTTACTACCCTGAACCATTAAAAGTCAAAAAACGATGTGGTTCGTTTTAGGGACCATATTTGGCTGGGAATGGTGGGCCTGATTATAAGAGTCGACAACAAGAACCGAAAGGGCACGAGTACGTTGCACATACAACTAGAGGGATCAGGGCAACACTAGCTTGACATGCTCAAGAGTGCATGAGCATCAAAGCAGCTGCTTGAGGTGCATGCATAAAAGTTTGAGAGAACGTTCTCAAACAATCATGGATTATCCCTCCAAAAAGCCGCTAGTTCACTGTTCTTGCAGCCTAACCAAATCCACAATCACCATCTCCAATGGCCGCACATGTAGGTGCGCTTTATCAATGACCGCTGCTTGGTGCACCACAACCCCAACCCCCAGCTGTGTGCCCTTGAGGATGGCGTGTGGGACGATTCTGTACTCATCAACCCTGCCAACTTTGGCGGTCGCTGCATCACAAAGAAGGCAGCCCAAATGTTGCAGAACACTGTGCCAGGTTTGGAGGTGCGTGTTTGAGGCCATTCGAGGACAGAGGGGATTGCATGAGCACGCTACCGCAAACTTGGTTTAATACTAGCTCCAATTTCTTCAGATACTGGCCAGGAGCCTGTAAGTATCAAAACTTTCGTCGCGTGTCAAATATAAATTACATACTCAGAATTCTGACGTCAAGAGCTATTGATTAGTATATAATTGAGTCGATTCCGAGGGGGTCAAAAGGGGGAGGGGGTCCAGGGGGGTGTCTCCAGAATTTTACTGGGCCACTTTTACGAAATATTGAATTTTTGGAATCCTCAGCTCAAGCCCAGTCGATTGGCATCCTTGTTGGGTGATTTGATTAAATGGGGTAGTCTGGGTGCCTGGTCATAGAAATGCATGGAATGCCCCCAAGTAGGCCGCGGGTGTGTGTTCAGACAGAAGTTGCATGAATGAAGTAAAAAAGTGCTTTGGCAAGGGTTTTGGCTGGATTCGTGCACTGAACAGGTGGTCAGTGTAAGAGTGTGCGCATATCAGTTTTTGACCTATAACTCTTCAGGTATTAATTCATTTGGCAAGAGGACTGTGCAGCCAGATGGCTGCTTACATTCTGAGCAGATTGACACCCTTTTTATAAGTGTGGGGGGTCAAGAAGGGGGGTTGCGGGAAGGGGGGGTCGTTTGGGGCCGGAGGCCCAAAACTGACGTGACTGTCAGTCAGGCCAGCCATCCCTGTGAGAGTTCTTGCCCCAAAGCTCCCACCCACTTTTGAGTATGCAGGACCTCTAGCTGGACCTAATTGAGCAACTCTGCACACTCAGTTTGTGCCGGGGGGCACCCAGAGTGCGGGGCCAGGATTCTCCTGCCAAAATGGGGTCCTCAAAAAGTGGCCCCGTGGCTTGCTTCACCCACAACGATGGTTGGACATAATGTTTGGAGCATTAAGAGGGGGGGCCGGGGGGCGGGGGCGGGGTCCAGGAAATCGCTCAATTTTGGCCAGGAAAAGCTCGATTCCATGCGAGGAGCACAGGGTACATGGTTTGGGGAGCCGATTTGTGCAACTAGTCTTATAAATTATAACTTGTAAAAGTTGTCAGTGGCATGTTCTGGAACAGAGCAGCAAATTCAAACGGGCTGACAGTCGCTGCCCACCATGGCCCAACCCCAGCATTCCAGACCATAAAACTTGACAGGGCATGCCTTGGGAGCATACTGAAGGGCTCCCGACACTCAGGTGGTGGCCAAGAAGCGTGTTTCCAGGGTTTCCAAAAATGCACCATTTTTGCCCAGCAAACAGGCCCACACACAAATTCCTTTAGGGGCAAATTTCACCCCCCTTTTTTTTGCTTTAATGGGTATGGTTTGACCCTAAATCTATCTGGGAACAAAAGAATTGGTGAAATTCGGACCAAAACCCGCATTTCTGCACCCATACCACCTTTCTGGCAGGGAAATGGCACAAATCCAGCCCCCCACCTTCACACTAGACCTCACACTCATTAATTTTTATGCAGAAGTGTTACATTTATGTATAGAAACCATTGGGTGATTTCAGATGTGCAATTCAGGAAAGGGGCATCAATTCCCCCTTTTTGGGTGGGACTTGGCTGGGCTGACTGTCAGGGAATTTTTTTCAATGTCGTGTTGGCACTGGTGTTTGATGTGAAGCTTTAAACCTGCTGCTGGAATGATTCATTGCCGTTGTCAATCTAAGCAGCCAGAGGAAGCCTCAGGTCCTGTCCTTTCGTCTGCAGCAAGCAACTCACAAAGATGCTCTCTCAATTTTGAATTTGTCTTCCGCAGATGGTAAGTTTGAGCCTTTCATTTGACAAGGGAGCGTTTGGCCAGAACCAAACCACTGAGCTTGCTGGATCATGTCTGCGGAGTGCCGACCCAGCCACTTGGCGCAACAGCTTTACATTTGGGCGTGTATGCGCCGCCCGCACGGACTATGTCGACCTCCCTCACGATTTGCCCCCTCACCCTTGGGATTTCTGGTTGCCTGATGACTTGAAGTACGTAAAAACGCAGGGAAGGTCTTGGACAGGATCAGAATTGTAGCTCGGCCAATTGTTCATCATCAAATTTGTTCTTTCCTTGCCTTCATCCGCAACACAATTGTGTGTGGGGCAACCTCTGATTAAAACACGTGTTTTTTTCTGTTTTTTTTCGTCCAGCAAGCAAACAGCGAGCAGGTTGTTTGTAATTAAAGTAGGCTATGAAGTTGCTACGCAGTGCGGGGCTGCTGCTCCTTTTGTTTATTTTAAGACATCAGACAAGGACTACTAAAAGGCCTGTCTCACTTTAAAATAGTACTCTTACTGTACAAATAGATTTGGAACCCAAATTGCATTTTGCCCTCCCCACGTTCTCCTTTCCTGTTTCTGAACATGTTGGCAGATTACATGACATCCATTCATTAAAATTAAGTGCTGTGGTGACACTATACCTCAGAACCAGCTGAGCGCCACGTAGGAACAGCACAACAATGTCTGCACCACTCTGCAAAAAAGGAGGCCGGAGCATCTGTTACACTCTACACCATCTTTTTGGGAGTGTTGTGTGGTGCCACCATCTACACAATCAACACTGGAGCCTTATAAGGAGCTGGGTCTCAAAGAACTAAAAAAACTTGCTTCCAAGCTTCATTTGCAATATGTCAAATATGCTGCCAGGTTCCTTTTCCGCTGCTAGATTTCTGTTCAATAATTCAAGTTGACTATGTATATCAGCATTCTGTCAAGATTAATGCTCCTTCCCCCTAGAACGAGCAACGTTTGTACAGTGAGCAAGTTTCAACAGAACTGAGAAGAAATAGCGACTCTTCAGGTTTCCTGTTGCCTTTACTGGAACGAAAGTACACAATCGTCTGCCTAAGGCCCGAAAATGTCCGAAAGAGCTGCAAATTTCACAGAATATTCTACTTGCCTAATCACAGCTTTTATGCAGAAACAAAAGCGCTATTATTAATATAGAAGTCGCGACAGGAGTTTGAGAAGCTACTACTTCACGTTTGCAAGTACCACAACAGAGAACGCTTCAATCACTCTGGCATCAGTACATACATGCACCTGCCAACATGTATAGGATATCCTGCTAGCACAAGCAGATACAGTTGACGAGTTTTTGACTACAAGTGCGTAAGGATCACATGCACATTTGCTCTACACGCGCTCTACAAATCCATCTTCCTGTCTCCGCTGCTCAAGGACAACTTTCACGATGTTTGCCCTAGAGATCATACCGATGAGCTTATTCTCCAAATCCACGACAGGTAACCTGGAAACAGGATTGAAATATTCGCAGGCATGATGGGAATGATTGTCTTTCACATTTATAAGCAAGTTTTGACTACCATGAGTGAGACTACTGTGCTGCTCCTCTAGTATTGCAAATCTGAGCTCACATTCATTTAGTAGTTTTGGACCCTAGGACACAAAGTGTCTAGGGCCTAAGCATTGGAGAAATTGAGAGCCTTCAAACTTATAAAAGATTGGCTTTTTATGGTCTCCAAACCCAGTAAAAACTGGACAGCCGGACTCAGGACTTCATGTAGAATAAAATGGTGAGCGACGATAGTTTAAAAGTCAATATTGCTTTTTGTAGCTCCTGGACCTAAGACCTGAGAAATTGAAGAATGGAAAGAAGATAATTTTGAGGCATACTGGACCCTGCGTGGAGCATTCGGCGATGCCAGGAACGCAAGTTTGTTTCCTGAGCAGAGTCATGCTGTTGCATGTTTGCAATAGAGGAAGTTAAGTTCAATATTGCTGAAGCATAATTGCATTCCGACCACTTGCTTGTGGTGACGCGTCACGCGAAGAAAGCCCGAAGTGGAGAATGGCAGGTTAAGAGTTCCAACAAGCCTGCCGTCCCGCCTTTGGGTTGCGTGCATGGTAGTGGGCTCACAACAGGTCAAACGCAGGTGGGCTAGTATGCAGTGAAGCGCAGGCATTGTTTGTGCACACACAGCATTTGCACATGGAAGATGGAGGGGTGAGCAGCGACCAGTTCCAGGAGAGCACGTGCATGCACACACTGGCTCTCAAGCATTAAGCTGTTTCATTCCAATGAACGGCAAGCACAGGCATGCCTTGCATTAAAGAACAGTGACTGGTAGGAATGGAAAAGATTTGATATCCAGGTTGCCAAACAGGAAATTTCAACAGGTCTCTTCAAGCGCCACTAATTGCAGACATCCTTGTAAGGGCTTGACCTAGGTCCCCCAAGCGCAGCGCTACTATTAATTCTTTTCAAGGTACCCATAATTAAAAAAAGCTAACATCTCGGGCTGAAACAGAAAAGTGCGCTTTGGCAGGGATTTAGACCCTTAACGTGCAGGCTCCAGCCAAAAGCAGGCCGTTCAAAGTCGGCCAGGTCCATTTCCTCTTCTTGTTGTATTTCATTTGCGAGGGGTCCCAAAACATTTTCCAGTTGCAATTCTTATACTTTATTAGGTGCAGTACGGTAGGTAGAGATTGGTCCCTCCAAATTGCTTTGTTTCCTTCAGCATTATGGTTTGAGGAAAACATGAATCCCCCCAACTGCAAATTTGTGGGGGTTGTTGTGGCATATCGCCCCCCCAACCGTTTCCTGCCTTACCAACGAACCCAGACCTCCCCCAGGCACCCAAACATCCGATCATAAACTGAGTACCATAGGGCTATTAAAGTATTGCAACTCCTACTTATTGCAAGGTGCCCAAATAATTAGTACCGTACCTTTCCGATATCATCCCGGGTAAATAACGTTTATTGTCCTGCGGGGTGGTTCCGGTATCGTTTAATATATATTTATTTTGAGGCTCCGGGGTTGCCCGGGATTGGCGAAAATGATGTTTTGTGGATAAGTGAACAGTGATGAGCAGGGAAGGCCCCGCTCCAGCCCCAGCCCCAGCCCCAGCACCTGCAGCAGCACCTGCAGCACGACACTCCTGAACAGCATCTGGAGCACGACACACATGCGCCCCAGCACCTGGAGCACCTGCCCCAGCAGCTGCAGCACGACACACATGCGCACGCACACACACGCATGTGCACGCACACACACGCGCATGTGCACGCACACGCGCTGCCTGGAGTAATTGCCCACCGGGATTCGTGCGGGAATGGCGAAAATGTTTATTTTGAGGCTCCGGGGTTACCCGAGGTTACCCGGGGTTACGTTTAATATTTATGAAATTTAGGCACCGGGATGGATCCGCAAAGGTACGGTATAATTTATTTGCAACTATTTGGGCAATGCAAGGCCAGCCAATTAATTCACAATTAACGACTTTTGCGAGCTTTTGAGCATCTCTCCGTGTTCTGCTCTCTGTTGTAACCTTAAATGAGGCGACCCAAGGAGCTGCAAATCCCCTCACGGATAAAGACGGCATACAGCTCCAGGTGAATAGGAACAATGGATTTTGGTAGGGATTTGAACCCAAGACCTGCAGGCTGCAAACCAAAATCGGCAATTCGAAGTCAAAGTATTGTAAGGCCCACATCCTCTTATTTTTTGCGTACTGAACATTGCGAAGTACCCAAATAATTAATTATTTAATTGCAATACTACCAGCAGTCCTACGGTAGCGTGGCATGAAAAAGCAGGCGTAAAGCCATGTCGCCCCCGTCTCATCTGCCAATTTAGCAAGGAACGGGCCAATGACCAGATGACCAGATTTGCTCCAATCCACGACTCCAACGCATGCTTTTCTTGCATTACACTTCAGTGTCGTTGCGTATAAATATGAGTGTTAGGGAGTCTTTCGCCTGGCGCCAGAGCTGGTGCCAAATGATGGCTCTTGCAAGGGACAGTGTTGTTCTGAAGCAATCACACATTCCGCGAAAGCACAGCAACAGCTCCCCGTTCTTTTAATAAGATGTGGAAGGTAATCAAAACTGGGGTTTGGGGCTGGAAGTGCAGCAGATTATGGTCTGAGTGTCGTGCAATGGTGGTTCTTTCTAGCCTGCAGTCTAATTTCGTCATTAGGTCGTCCTTTTTCTGTCTCTAGCATAGACAAGCCCGTGCTTTGGGTATGCCACCCGTGGGAACAACAGAATGTCTTTTCATGTCAGTTTGAGAGTAGACGTCATTTAACAACAACGCATAAAGCCCATCCTTTTTACAGCCATTCTTTACAGCAAGCCCGCTCACAATATATAAGATATAAGCAATGAGCACTCACCTTCTAATCTTCTTGGTTAATAATATGCTCGTGGCGTCATTGATGTTCGTGTTGCCCCTCACTGCAAGGATGCACATGAAAAAATCATCAGAGGCTTGAACAGCGCAGCGTGTACGAGATATTGCACACTCTTCATGAGACAGAAATGCAAGACGCCCAACTCCTGTTGGTAATCCCCTCCGCCCATTCCAGCATTCAGGCAGAAACATAGTGCGCTCCTTGCTCACCTGTGATTGGAGTAGCCGTCATGACCTCTGCACGCATGTATGAGCAGAAGGGAAAAGTGAGATCAATACAGTGATTGCTGCCCCCTGATCAGGGGGGGTACTACTATAAGTCAACAGGGAGCAGGCGATTAGAAGGGAGAAAGGAGTATGCCAACTCACCTGATACCCTCTTCCCGCTTCCTTTGGCTAGTGCTAGTTGCACAGTTTTAAAGGCTTGCCACGTTTCATCTGCACCAGGAAAGTTGTAAGGATGAAGAAGTTATGTGTTCTGTTGTGGGCGTGGATTGCGACCCTACTTTGTTGCAAATGCACGCTCTCCAAGCCCTGCAACCAATTATAAGTTATAGCAAATATTTCTGGCTATTGTATAAGCGGATAGGTAAGCCTGTGGCCTGAGCATCACACCTGTGGAGGGGAACAAATTTCCGGAGTTCGGGCCCAGTGCTTGCAGCGCCAGAAGGTCAAAATCGCTTACAACCCCTACCACCTACACAAGGACGTGTATGAATGTGAGTGTTTGTGAGTTTGTGTGTGTGTGTGTGTGTGCATGCATACACAGGCGCAAATCTACAAACTTTCATTTTGGGTAGAGTATTGAGTATGAGCTGCGCTCTTTCAGACAGCAACTTAAGTCTAACAGGGCCATTCTTTCCGTTCGTGTTACTCACCCTCCCGTCTGCATCCAGGACAGGCATCCCCGTTATCCTGTTGTTCACCAGCTTCTGCACAATACACAGGGAGGTAAATCACTAAGCACACGGTGCATATGTCTGAAACAACTTGTGCTTGACGCAGAAGTGAATCTAAAGGACAATCCACTGATACCATTTTAATATGGCATTTCATGCAAACCTTTCAATGAGGGGGAACTAACACTCTCACGCATACACACACACACATAATGAGTGCACCAACCTCTAAGCAAGAGTTGATGTTCTCATCAGGAGAGGTTGTAATAATAGCTGGTCGCTTGGTCATTACGTCTGCCACATTGAGCACAATTGGGTCTTGCAGTGCCCTGTGGAAACGGGACGTGTCAGAGCGTACAAGCTTGTCCATGTTCTGTGTGCTTGCACTTGCCAAAGATTCCAGCGATACCAGGTTGTGCGCCTCTACGGCTGTTTTGCGCCCTTGCACATGCAAGCGTTCATAAGCTTCTCGATGCGGTTGGGCATGAAATATTTATGTGTGTATATGAGCATGTACATTTGTGTATGTGTGTGTGTGTGTGTGTGTGTGTGTGTGTGCGCGCGCGCGCGTGTGTGTGTGTGTGTGTGTGTGTGTGTGTGTGTGTGTGTGTGTGTGTGTGTGTGTGTGTGTGTGTGTGTGTGTGTGTGTATGTGTGTGTGTGTGTGTGCGCGCGTGTGTGCACGTGTGTGTGCGTGTGCGAGCGTGTGTCTGATGTGTGGTCATCTAGTGCGTGCTGTGAAGATCACCTTTTTCCTACTATTTTTCTCCCAATTCCTACAAACAAAACCATGGTAAGAACTACACGTACGCTTGTGCCTTGCAGCTCTTGGGTGGGAGGGAAGTCTTTTTGAAGACCTGTCTGTGAGTCCTGTTGGCGATGAGTCTTGTTGCTGGCACACGGCTCGAAACATTCAGGCTGGCCATCGCGTAAAATAGCTAATATAAATAATGTAGCATGCGAATACGTCGCGGCGAATACAGCCAAAACTTCACACAGCAGCTTCCCAGCTTCCCAGATTCACATGTGAATCTTATTATTCAGATATCTTTCAGGGCCTTTCCCTGCCTCCGCGACGTGCAGGCGACAATTGGGAATTTACAACTTATTACATGCTTCGCGAAAGTGTTTTTACCCAATTCGTCGAAGCGCGTGGAGCGCGCACAAGAAGTTTAATAGGTTTTCTGAGTGAATACCGGTCACAGTAGGGTGATTAAAGCTTGTGATTAACTCAGAACTATTTCCTCGAATTAACCGCGTTTGCATTAGTCACCCCTGAATTCAATCACCGTGCGTTTACAATGAACGCAATTAACCCAGCAAAATGGTCTAACATTTGCTGTGACCACGTTGTAGCCTGAAGCAGGTTGTAGCTGGGAAAGAAGGGCTGGGACTCCAGAAATGTTTGCATTGTGCTTGCACGCCCTGCAGAGCGCAACATCTTTCCAACCTTTGACTGAGTACCAAGAGCCTTTGATTGTCCTGCTGGAGATTTCTCCAGCCATTCCCCTTTCAACTTGGAAGGTTTGACCGCCACTCGGCGGGAATTCATCACGAATGAAGTATTAATCCACCCCCCCCCCCAGGCACGCACACACAAACACACACACACACACACACACACACACACACACACACATCCTTGGCTAAGAGAAACATGTCTGATCCATTGTCCCCCCCATTCTCCTGCACACCATTTCCGTGAACATTTCACCATAATCATCTGCGAGCAAAATCAGCAACAGTATTATTATATGGTAGAGAATGATACACGCTAATGGGAGGGATAATAATGTGCAGAAACAAATGATGAGGCAACTTGATCGGCGGTTCTGTTTGAACTCGTGCTCCAATGTCGGGCTCTGTTATGAAAATTTTAATCAATCAATCTACACCCAGCCCCTTAGACGCATACAACTTAACTTGTCATCGAGGCAAACACGCCCTGCTGAATCCCCCTGTCCAAGACCTTGCAACAGAAATCCAAGGACTTCTTCATCGACTCCCACGACTTTCACTGTCAGGCAACAGTATCAAGGCTGAGTGCTCACATTGTCGCATTGTCGGGCTCTGCCCACCCATTACATGACAGCCTTTCGCAACCATGCCCTGGTCACAAATGAAAGAATGGCCATACCTCTAGACTTTACCCTGGAGTTTAAAGAGTTCTGGACAGCCCACCCAAGAGACAGGGTAGTCAGTTCCAGAACAGATGCGTTGTGCACACAGTTCACTGGATTCTCCATCTGCCACTCAATGTATGACGATAAGCACATGCTCAAAGTAGTGCAACATGCAACCGCATTTGCCTTGAATAACCAAGTGGCAACAGCTATCTTCATGCTGCTCCCAAACGGATGGAAAATAGCACCAACGCTTTCACAAAACCTGCACTGACAACAAGGATGTTTGCACTATTCTTGGAAACATCTAAAAGACAAAAGTGCGCTACATGCCACTCCTCTACCAGCAGCAAAGCAAAACACCACCCCTGCCAGATGCAACATGGGGCTGCGCATCTTAGTAGTCTGAACAAAGCTGCCAGGGAGCAACTTATTACAAACAAACCATCCTGGTTAGAGAAATAAAACAAGACTTATCACCAGCGGCAATCTGAAATTTTAAAAACGCAGGCACATACCTTTTCTTGAATCACCGACTGAAAGGATACTGCCAAGAATGGCAAAAATATGTAGGCTCCCCAAAGCCTCATGAAACATACTTATCAATGCAAACATTGGAGACATAAGCGATACATTACACAGCCAGGTGGGACCATCATGTGCAACAAAAGCGCTTGTTATAACTCAAAGCTCCTGACTGGAAAGAATGGGCCTTCACAGATGGGAGTTGTATTAAACAAAGAAAATGGATCTCAGTCTATTGGAGCTGGAGATAACCGCCCTCAATCCAACAAAATCACCACAGCAAAACCTGGAGGGACAAGCATCAACAAAACCATTATAAACAGATCCAAGCTAGCAGGAATTTTTGCTGCGTTGATAAATGAATACACCTGTATTGCAACAGACAGCGCCAATGCACTTTGGCAAATAAGAAATAGTATCCTCTACCCCCAGCGCATGAAACAGAATAAACATGTCAAGCTCCTAGAAACCATCGGACAACACATCCAGCAATCTAAAGACACCATCCACCTCTACAAGGTTAAGCTCATGCTGGCATCCTAGGGAACGAGTGCGCTGATGCCAAAGCAAAGTGTTCTGTGGAAAATCAAAGTGGCCATGAGCCCATCCCCACTCATCCATCTTCTGGCCAGCAAGGGTGGAAAATCTTCCCCCGGTTTGCCTACCAGACACTCCTAACACCTGCCAAGCAGGGACCCCAGCAGGAAGGCTCTCCATATTCTCAGATCTCGATGCTGTAAAAGCACACGCAGCCAGTTCCAAACAAAATTGACTGATTTATGGGTATTGAGCCAGTAATCGAGAAGTCATCAGGAAAATGTTGATTACCTGTCCGTTTTCTGATATCAAACACAACCCCCACAAATATCTGAGCAATGGCTGCTTCTGGTGGTGTGCAGGCTTCTGCCTCCCAACCACCTGATCCCCATTGAAAAGCTTCTCGTGCTTTATTCTCCAGGTGGGGTGTTGTGTATCTCTGCATCCATTGGGCGGTGCAGAACACAAGACAGCATCTTTTCCTAATCCATGCCGGCAGTTTTTACGCTTTCTGCGTTCTTTTTCTTCTCCTTTCTTTTAGCCTCGTAGTAGGGAGTTCGCTCCGAGTAATACGCCAGAAATCAAAATCAATATGGCCCCAAAATACAACAGTGCAAGCACACATTTCTGAGTTGTAAAAGAGTAAAACAAAATAGCAACAGACTAGCAATGAAGGAGGGTGGGTTCTTAGAAGCGGCAGGGGGCAATTGAAGGGGACTGGGGGCACCTCAGCAGCACCGCCAGCCACTAGCAGATCCACCTTCCCCAGACAGCACCTAGCCAGAGATTTAAGCATTCTCCGACGTGACATTCACCTCATCGAGATCTAGTACTGTGAGGACACTAGACCGCAGAACCAATTGAGCGCCGCACAGGAACAGCACAAAGGCCTCTGCTCCAAGGTGCCTCCGTTACCCTCCACACCATCCTATTGGGAGTGGGTGGCACTATCTACAACAATCACACGCTGGAGCCTTTAAAGGAGCTGGGTCTTGATTCTAAAAGAGGTTAAATTTAACCTGCTTCCAAGCTTCATGTTCATTCTGTCAATTATGCTGCCAAACTTATTCATACCTGACGTGCCCTTTCCAGCATGCATTTATTATCAACTCTCATCAGGACACGGTTTCAGGTCAAGCCTGCAACCCTCCTGATTCCCATTGATCCTTTTTTCCCGACTCTTGGTATCTAAACCTTTAGCTCACTGTACTCCTTTCTTGTCTCCCGCCCCTAGCTAGTATGGGCTCGTAATGCTGAGAGTGACGTGTTGGTGCAGCTGCGTTTCCTGTAGGGGAACTCTCCTTTCTCTTTGGGTCGTGTTGGAGTTGGTTTTAGCGCACCAGTCATCGCAATGGCTTAGCTGTTTTTATCCTGGCTAACTCTTAGCTTCCTTAGTGTTTATGTTGAGTGCTTCGCGGTGGCTGGTTCAGCTATAGGTTGGCCCGTTACCTTTTTTGCTCTTTACTAGCCCTGTCTTCCTAAACCTTGTTCTTTTTACGTAGGCACCAATATGCAGGTTTTCCTTTCTTCTTTCGCTTGACCTTGAAGACAAATGATTGCACCTTCGGACCAAGAAAGGCCTCCAAGGTGGAAAAACCATCCAGCAGAGGAGTGAGCTTGCATCGCTGTGGTCCCTAATGCTTCTACAAGTTCTCTGGCTCATGCCCTTGCGCTCTCTGTGCTCACACGTATGTGTGTCTGTGCTCAAACGTATATGTGTCTACTAGTGCCACTCATCTTTGCTTAATTCCTATATTGCTGATCTCTCCCGGAGCTGGGACCAATGACTCAGACAGACCTCTCGGCCTCATTGTGGTTACACGTTAATATGACTGAACGAACAAATAGAATCGGAGACCTTACACGATACAGGGTCTCTTGAGCATCCCCTCTAATGGTACCTCTTAGAAATCACATGTCAATTGATTACCGAGACTATCAAATCTAGAAGGTAAGGTTATCAATAAGACTGGCACATCCAGCTTATTGAACAAGACAAATAGAAACTCTCAACTGTCAACCAATTAAACTGCTCTGTCACACGATTCGTCGCTGCCAACGATTGGGTGTGACAACCTTCTCGTATACGTTTTGCTCTTCTTCTCATCAACCTGGTTGTCCCCCTGCCTTCTTTTGTCTCTTACAGCCTGCTGCCTCTCTTGCTCCCTTTTTATTTATTAATATTCAGTTCGTTTTCAACCTCGTAGTAGGAAGTTTGCTATTCCCCCTTGACCTATGTACCCAATACGAGGATTAAACTGATCCTTTCCCTTTTTCCTTTGGTGGAGGAGTTTTACAATATCCGGTACCAAAGTGGCTCATTTTCCTTAATTAATGTGGGGAGTGATTTTCACTGTCTGCGTAGTTGTTTCCTTATTTGTAAAAGAGTTGTTTTAGGGCCAGCGTTCCATTCACTGTGATCTACAGTGAATGGAACGTAGCAGTGGCGACGTATTCCAGGCAGGGCAAAAACCTTTGTATTCAAATTAATTCATTGTCTTCGCGTGTCATGTTTTTTCCGGATACTGCCATGCATCTATTACATACCAACATTACACCCGGAATGAATTAGGTTGCTGAGGAGAGCCGTCTTTGGAGAAGAATTAGTGCTTCAAAATTGCAGGAAGAAAAAGTTGAGCATAGTATAGGTACAATAAAGAATCGAAAAAGCTATGCAGACAGGCAGTGAAAACTTACTCCCCACATTAGCTGAGGAAAGGAGCCACTTTGATACCAAGTATTGTAAAACTCCACCACCACAAACCCCCACCACAAAACGAGAAAAGGAAGAATCAATGGGGATAAGGAGGGTTGCAGGCTTGGCCTTAAACTGGCTCATGATGAGAGTTGGTAATGGCACTGGAGACGGCGGGTCTATGGAAGCTTCTTTGTTGACAGAATGCGCATGGAGCTTGGACGCAGCCAAGCTTCTTAACTCTTTGAGAAACAAGACCCAGATCCTTGAAAGGCTCCAGATTGCGAGTGATGTAGATGGTGCCACCAGCGCCGAAGAGGATGATGTGGAGAGAATTGAAATCTCTTAAAACATGGTGCAGAATGCTTTTGCTGCCACTTTGGTTGTGGCGTTGTAGCCACTTCATGGCGTTGTGATTGTTGTGTCAACAAGAATGAAATATGAACCTAAACCCCAGCCGCGCTCCGCAATCCACACCACACAGAATATAACACAGTGTGTCAGAGCGTTGGAGAGCTGCCGTGCATTTGGCTTAGCAAAACGGGAAAAGGAAATAAATGGAGAGAGAAGAGGAGGGGAGATTAAATAAGTGTAAAGTCGCTAAACGTTACATTCTTCATGATTTGTCGTTTATTACGACAAGATGGCGATCGTATTTTTGAGGCTATCTAGAACTCAGACTGGGTCGTCCACCCTGCAAACATACCAGAGAGGCACACATGTCACAAAATGATTACAACACACATGTGCAGCTGGGCTGCTTGATCCCATCTTTGTTTTGTGCTTTCTTGATCCATGCATTGGCAACTTGTCACAACATCAAGGTAGACGGCATTAGTACATGGCATTACCTGTGGCCTATGGCGTCTGATTTTATGGATTTTACACAAGACAAGTTCTAATATTGGGTATTACATATAATTCAAGGGTGCCAAAAACATTCTGTCGACAAACATCAAATTTTATGGGCTCCCGGCCTAAAATGCCCCCCAAGCCACATCCCCCTCTTTTGATCCCTGTTAAGCAAGTTGTCTCTGACTTCTTGCATTTTGCCAAGATTTTACAAGTCAGATGCACGCGTGTTGGCAACATGTCTGAACACAACCTTCGCCCTTATGCATTTCTGTGTCCTCTCACCCAGAATCCCCCTTTTATTCTCTATTCAGCCTTCAAACTATGAGTACCAACCAGGGATGAGTACCAACCAGGGATGTGTCGTACGGTCATTTGGGACGCTCAAATACGTGTTAAATACGGAATACGCGTGTAATACTATCGTATTTTTAAGCAAATTTGCAAAATGGACCCGATTTCCCCCAAAATCACCCAAAACGTTTCCAATTATTTTCCAATATACTATATGATATTAGTATATTATATAGTAGCATTGGAAGCTCGCTGGAAGGCTGTTTTTGGGGCGGAAATTGCCTAATAAGGCCAAAAATCGGCTGAAATCAGCAAATTTTGCAATCTTATAATACGGCCCAATTAGTTCAATACGGTAAAATACGCGTTGAATACAATACGGCGTATGACGTATCCCTGGTACCAACCAATATCATGTTTAACATATGTGAAAGTGCCCAAGACACAGGATTCTTCCCAAACCCTCCCTTCTGAACTTAAATCAATCATCACAATCCCGCTCCCTTAACATGGACTTTGTTATGCCCATACACAACCTTCGTCATTAAGTTTAATTGTTTTGAGCTACGAACAGGATTGAACTTCTCTTTGAAGAGCTGTGGCGTTTTAGGTTCTCGTTACAGCTCTTTGTGAGAGGAACATTCAAACAAATTGAGCGCATTTTAGCCTCAATGCAGGTAACCTAGTAACCCAATGCAGCTAGTTCACATGCCTGCCTTGCCACCAAATGAGAGACCCTTCCTATAAGGAGTGCTACCACAGCCACCTCACATTCAACGGTGCTCATAACCCCAAACAGAAAAGCTACATGAGTTGCGGCATTCAATGCCATTTGGGTAGCAAGTACCATACAGCTCCTTCATCATAACAAACAGAAAAGGCCAGCAACAAAGACTCACCTGAATCAGCAGATAAAGAAGCAGTGCAGCACTATTTGGGTATGAAGCGCCGTACAACTCCTTCATCACAGCAAACAAAAAAGGCTGAGTAAAGAAGGCTCACCTGAACCAGTAGACGATGGCAATGAGGCAGTACAGCACGACCAGCTGCACACCCATGAACCAATGGCTCTGGGCGTCAGCAGTGACTTGGGCGGCGTGCATGACGGACAGCATGAGGGCTATGACGGAGAACAAATCGTAGTTCAGGCTCATTGGCTGCAGGTTGAGGGGAGATGTGTGCACAGGTTGCTGCCGCTGTGTACAGGTTAATTCAGTACGGGGGCTTTGAATTGTACTACACGACGTCAGTAAACCGACTTCTCGAGCTGGCAATTTAAGATCAGCACTCAGCTTGTCTTAAGTCTCTTTACCCCTACTCCTACACTAAAAAACCAACAGCAACCGCAGCAGCATGCTTACCTGGCCAATGCCCCAGCCGACCAGCACGACAAGCGGAATGGCAAAAAGCGCAATCTGTGGGTAGCGATACATGCATCTGTGAGGCTGTATCCTGTGGACTGACATAATCATGATTTTGTATAATGCCCAAAGGTACAGAAACATACTCTGGCTTACTAACGAAGGAGCCATTCAATTGTGCAGAGCACGGCATACTTATTTGTGCAAAAGCATGGCATACAACCAATACCACTGAAACTGCAGACATTAATGGGGATCCTGAAGGAGCGTGGCAGGTACCTTCAAAGCCAAAGCAATTAGTGTTTGGCCCCCACCTGTAGTGAGCTGCCCACAGCAATACCCAGGGACAGATCCATCTTGTTCTTGGACGCCACGACCACTGCTGTGATGTGCTCGCACGCATTTCCAGCAATGGGGAGCACCACAATGGACAGGAAGGCGGTGCTGATGCCGGTGTCCTTGCTGGTCTCCTCCAGAGCACCCGTCAGGAACTCAGAGTGGATGGCCACCAGTACGCTGATGATGGACAGCGCGACGATGGCCCCAAAGCCTATGTACATTGACATGAAGATGTGCAGGGGTGAGCCTGGTTTTGGAGTGAAAGGCCGCCAGCACGCTGATGATGAGCGTGACGATGGCCCCGAAGCACGTGTAGATCAAAAGAAAGATGTGCATGGGCAAGTCAGTAAACTGGGAGGAAGGTGACACCAGCGCACTTGTGGAGAACTATGCAGCAATGGCCTCGACGCCTGTGTACATTAACACATGTGCGTGGCATGCAAAATGTGTGCGTAACCATTGAAATTACAGCAAGCTAATGGAGAACATTGAGACAGCTGCCCCAAAGTCTGATACAAAATACATGCGTACACGAAGAAGAGCTTACAGGCACTGGCACATTGATAAAGAATGGCACTGCAGCAAAATTTTGGATTGCACAGGTACGAGTTGTGCTTAGAAATTCAAGCCGCTTCTCTCCCTGCTTTTAGTCTAATTCCCAGGTACTCACGGATAAGTCAGCCACAACAGAGGCCCGTAATGACAAGCCAGAGGATTGATGCACCTCTTACAAGCATGCAGCAGTACCGCTCATCCAATGAGGAGACGTATAGGAACGTGCGAGCAAAACTGAGAAAGAATCAGCACACTTCCACCAGATGCGCATGAGTCTTATTTTCACACAGGGGTGTGATCGTGTCCTGCCCATTCCCTCAGCTCCACCTTTGCAGACCTCCTCACTACAAACAAAGGCACACTGCTGCACCAAACATGGGGACACAAAAGTGCGCATGTGATTATGTGTGTGGCAATGAGCCTAGCACCTCCTTTCCCTCCTGCACAAGAAAAGTGTTTCAAGCACAAAGAAATTGCCAGTACTCTTTGCCTGATAAACCTACGGCATTTCCTTCATTTGTAGACAAAGTTCAATGAGGCACCGGCTCAACCATGAACACTAGATCCTACTCCGTTTTCTTATTACCTGTCAGCACTGGCACCTCCTCTACCTCCTTCAGATCCTGCACTGAGCAGGCCACGCTGCTGCGCCGAGCACTGCCAAAGCGGCCAATGGGTGGGAGGCCTGTGTGGCACAATCGTTAGGCACATGTGCATTATAGGGTGAATAAATACAAAAAAGGAGAGGCTTGTGCGCGGGTGCTTGCACAGGTAATTTCCGTGCACGTTAATGTTAAGCACTGCCCAAGCGGCCGCAGGGGGGAAGGCATGTGAGCACATTTCTTGATTAAGCTTTTGTGAGACTGAAGAGCACTGCAATGAGGTGGCTGGTGTGAATTTTCATGTACACGTATAAGCTAGGTGCTGCCAAGGGGGGAGGGGGAGTAGAGTGATGCTGCTCACTGCCCAAGCGGCCAAAGGAGACAAGGTTCAAGCCTGCTGCTAGTTCTTGATCCACACTGCTAGCCTGCTAGTTCTTGATCAAAAAAGATATGTTGCAAGCCTGCTAGTTCTTGATCCGCGCACGCGCACGTGGCGACAATGCGTTGCGTGTCAGCGATATACTGACTAGATGGGCAAGAGCAGCTTGAGCGGCACGGCACGCGTTTGACACACCATATATACTTATGTGGGCCACCGGCAATACAAGAAAACGTAGCGGAGGCATATGTAAAGCAACCTGAACACACGCACCCTGCAACATTGTCAAGCAACAAATGACTCACCGTACGGGTTGTAGCTGTCATGGGCGTGGGCAGCCTGCAGGTCACGCGCAGCGCCATGGATTGAGTACAATGTGTTGTTAGAAAGCTTTGGAGTGTTTTTGCATAATGCTGGTGGCAGATGCTTTTGACAAACTAAAAATACCTATGCTCCTGCTCTACATGCATCGTCAATCAATTCGGGCTAAGCAAGCCAGGGCATCAGGTTTTGAGCCTGGGCGTGTGCGCATACGCACAGCAGTAGACAATCAGCTTGCCATTCTGGCTGATGTGAGCATCTTCATGCGTTGGCTAACGTGAACATCTTCTCACACATATATGCACAGGCTTATATAGAATAGATAAACATAAATTCTTGATACATCTTCCCTCCTCCCACATTTAATTTCATAACCCTAGCGCCCCCACACACTCACCGACAAACGCCAACACCCCTACATCCACCCATGCATCCACACTCACACACCTCAATGCCATGGGGGTGGACAGAAGGATCTTCTTCTGCTGCAAATGCTTGAGGCCCGTCAAAGATGTCGTGGTGGGTGTGCAGCTGAAAGACAAGATACGCAACGTAGCACAGCAGCAGCATGATGGAGGCAATCCTGCTCACGTTCAGCACCCAGTCACCTCCCTGGTTCGACTTGGGCACCACGTGCGCGGCTGCAGTGGGCAGCACGATGCCGATGGCGGCAAGATACAGCAGGGAGCTGTGCAAGCAGGGGCAGAGGAACACAAGGCACAAAGGACTTGTTTTGTTGGAAGAACGAACATGGCTACAGCCTTGGCTGGGGCGCGATGCGTGTGGATGCGACGGGCAACAATTCAAGGATAGGGTGTAGCAAGGTGCTTTGTTGGCAGGATCAAGGACAGGAGGAAGCAGGTTTGAACTGTGGAAACTGGGGTGTTTCAGGATTTTGGAAGCTGGAGTTTACAAATTAGGAGTATGCAACGCAAAAAGCTGCTAACAAAGGAATTGGACAGGACTTGCTCACTTGACAAGGTACACAAATGCAGGTGAAGATGTCGTAGATCAGATAACAAGCGTTAAGGACTTTTATAAACTGAAGTTATGCCTACAACATTTGCAATAAGCATGTAAGCAAGTCTTGGACACGTACTTGACGCCCACTCACTTGTACGATCGATTGCTGGTAGTGTTCCATTCCTGTGTCTTCCTCACAAAGCCCCCGACAAAAAAACTCATTCCTGTGTGTGTGTGTCTATGTTTGTGCATGCATGCAAGAGGTCACACTGACGCCAGACCAATTGAAATCCACAACCACAACAGAAATACAACGAGCAGGTCTACCACCAAAGCAAAGGCAGCGGCTTCAAAACAAGCCATCTGCTTTTGGATAAGGCTGTTTATATCTACGACACCACGAACTCGCAGATGACCCTTAGTTAAAGCCTTTGTCAAAGTAGGCACTGTTCTGAAATGGTCAGCCCTGCACTGATGCTGCCGGATATTGCCTAAGGTCCCACGCCAACTAAGGACTTTAGAGGTACGACGTATGGTATGCGTGTGCAAGCCAGCAGCACAGCAAGCGCTTGACGGGCCGGTAGCAATGTAGACAGCCAAGCCAGTCTCAAGCGGTTGGCTTGAGACCAGAGAGAGGTCAATAATTAATATCCATGATGAAAGGAACAAAAAGACCAATTAAGGAGAGAGCAAGGAGGGAATCAATGATGGGCCAGCGTGGTTGGGAATCACAGTGCAATCAAATGTGCACAAAGCATACGGCCCCTGATAACGTATGTCTCATGTCTTTTGAGGGGGGCGGTTGGCCAAATGATTATACATGTACACATACATTCAGCAGGGGTGGTTTTACAAGTAGAAAACAACAGATTTCGAGCAACGCTGGCGATAAGCGTTAGGGAAGCAAAAAGTCACCAACTCACTCAAGTATTACAATCGTCATTACGGAAGGCCACCCACCCATAACAAGCAATAGGTTTGACAAGATGGAGCCCACCAGCGAGTTGGCCACCACTGTGAGCAGGCCCTTGTGCAGTGCTGCTATCGAAAGCACCACCTGCATTACACGTGGGGGCGATGGTGTACACAAAATGCGTGCATGCACAGGCGGTGATATAAAACGGGGGTATGACAAAGATGCGTACCACGTGGATTATGCGGTGTGCAAACCACGCAAAGGCGACAGTTGATAATGCGTGGAGATGACATTGTAAAATGCGCAGAGGCGGTGATGTGTAATGCTTGGAGTTTTGAGACACATGGAGACGATTATCCGTGATGCGTGTCGAGATGAGGGTGCATACCCTGACGCATGAGGAGCACAAAGAACATGGGATAGTTACTCGTTTCTTGTCTAATGTTGCAAAATGTTTCCATGGAGGAGGGCTGACAGTCACAAATCGTTTTGCTGGATGGATGGATGGATTGTTTTGCTGGATGAATGGATGGATTGTTTTGCTGGATGAATGGATGGATTGTTTTGCTGGATGAATGAATGGATTGTTTTGCTGGATGAATGGATGGCTTGTTTTGCTGGATGAATGGATGGCTTGTTTTGCTGGATGAATGGATGGCTTGTTTTGCTGGATGAATGGATGGATTGTTTTGCAGGCTCAACAAGTCGACAAAAATGGAGAGGTCACTAACCTCGGTAACGTTTCCAAAGGTGGCGTTCCTGCACGCACCAAACATTTAAAGCAAGATAATTAAGCAAGGGAAAAGGAGGGAGGAAGCAGGGTTTGCCTAGCACCAGGCCCTTCCTACTAAGGTCAAGCGACTTAGGGGAGAGAACTTTGGTGTTGCTCATGACGGAAACTGTAAATTCGTGCTGACCCTCAGGATACGGAATAACTTGCAGCAGCAGTCAGGCATGCTCTCTCGTGCTACGCTGTTGTCTAGGGTTAGCCAGAACCATACGTGTTTATGTATACACGGTGTATATACAGTATTTTTAGTTAGCTTAAAAATGACCACACATACAGTCATATACGGTGTAGATATACGATTCTGGCCACCTTTAATGTTGTCTTATAATAACATCTGGAACACCCCCCAGCTAAACTCAGTCAAATTGACACGTGGTTATCTGCCCAAAAATGCCAAGACACAACATTTATCATATATCCCCTACAACAGACCCAGCCAAATTAGTACGGCTGCACAAATGATGCAAAATGCAGAATGCTTGAGTGCCACAGACGCTATGGATACACACCATACCAAGGATTTCCCTACTCCAGAGCCCAGCCACACAACACAAAGGGCCCAGCTGGGTGTGTTTGTAAATATGATGACACTTGACTCTCGTAAATGTTGAACACTCACACTAGACCTCCTGACTCAGGGCCTAGCCACACAACCCGAAGGGCCCAGCTGGATGTGATTGTAATAGTGAAAATGCGCCACACACGTAAATGTTGAACACTCACACTAGACCTCCTGCCACAGGGCCCAGCCTTAGCGATAAGTCCTCCGTGACATCCCCCAAAATTAGGGCAAGCGGCACCAGCGCCATAAAGTTCTGTACAGGTGTGTGTGTGTGTGTGTGTGCGCGTATGTGTGCGTGCATGCATGTGCTTGCACTTGTGTGTACGCACTTGTGTGCCTGTGAGTGCGTGCGATCGCGTACGCATGTGTCTGCGTGTGTGTACATGTGTGTGAGCATGCGTGACAACAGGCTTGCGTGTGCAACGCAGTAACTTCTTGGCGAGCATGCAACAGCTACAAAAACTTCAATGCATACCGTGTTATGCATGGGGTTAATAAGTTAATAATCATTTGTGTTGATGAACACATGGCGACAGGGCACGCTCTGCACACCGCAGTCATGCCCTTAGAGAGTGACCCACGGCCGTGCTGAAGGGGATGGACTGTGGTGAGAGAAGCATGGCCTTCAACACTAGATTGTTAAGACAGCCAATCATCATTGACAATCAACATAGAGCAGTGAGACTTGTCCACGATCTGTGCACCATAGTCCTGTGTGCCCCTTTGAGTGTACAACCCACAACCCCACACTGGAAGAGCAGGACTTTGAGTGCCCTTTAAGTGCCCTTTATGTGCCCTTTGAGTGCCCCTTTGAGTGTACAACCCACAACTCTGCACTGGAAGAGCAGGACTTAGATGCAATTCCGTTGTATGCCATTCAACGTGGCCCAGACAAAGACAACTGTTGTTGTTGCTGTTGTTGGATTTTTGAAACCAGGATCACAGGCAATTTAAGGAAACAAGAAAGCAACGTGCGACAGGGCATTTGCTTTTTCATTCAAATATACCACTTTGTGCCAGATCTGTGTGTGCACCTCTAAAGCGTGGCCTGTGAGTCTCATGATCTGTGTGTGAGTTGATGAATGAGACTCACGCATGCAAAGATGGCCATAGGGGACCAGGCATTCCACCCAGCGAAGAGCCCTAGAGGAACGCACACCTGTTGTGACGATCCAGACGCAACAAGGGGGAGGTTTGACAAATTGTACACATGCCGATAGATGCAAACTCACTCAGGCAAGCAGGAGGTGCGTCCTCGATAAGAAGTATTAAGGGGCCGTTGTATCAGAGAAATTCGGCCTAGAATACAAATTATACAAATTGTAAGTAACAAACAGAGGATGCTGCCTTTTGCGTGCCTGCTGAATATACAAGCATCTAGAGTGATCAAAGTGTGTGCATTGCCCTGTAGGACGAACGCATGAATATGAATACGTGTGTGTACGTATATGTGTGCGTGTGAGTGTGTGTGTGCGTGCGAGTGTGTGCACGCACACATCTGAGAGTCGCTTTAGTGTTATATGTGTGTTACATATGTGTGTATTTGTGTTATATGTGTCATATGTGCCATATGTGCGTTATACTAGTAAGCATACTCACCAGCATTAAGTTCACCCATTGAGATACTATGAGGTCCTTCATGGCACTTAGGTCAGAGAGAATGGGGTTGCGGCGGGTGACAGCGCCAGCTGCAACTGTGAACAGGGGAAAAGTATTGCATGATATGTGTCTTGAGTACAGGTGTGTGTACACTTAATAAATAAATGTGCGTATGTGTATGCATGTACCAGGCCAAGCAAGCGTAAACTGAATGGTACACAAGCTCAAAATGACGCTGATGTTCATTCGCCTACCTGGCACTCTCGAGTACTGATTTAAAAATGGGTGTGCTTGCATGTGCGTGCATACACAAAAAAAATGCACATGAGTCCGCGCGCGCACACACACACACACACATAAATGCACACACGCAAACACACAGACTCGAGTGCACTCAGACGCGCACACAAACAGCACGCACTTGTGAGCAGAGTACCATCTTCTGATGCTCCACGTAGCGGGCTAGCTCCTGATTCAAAGTCGTGCTCAGCCTGATCTGGGAATGGGAGAAAGGTGTGTGGTAGTGTGGTGGTGTCGGTATTTGGTGTGACATTTACGGCGAGGATAAATAAGTGACAATGGTTGAATGACTATGAGTCACAAAACAGCTGGAGTGAAACAAAGGAGGACAGGATGTCAGCGGGGGCCGCTGCACATTTCTTTGCAGGTGCACCTACGGACGTAACAAGAAGCGCATGACATGTACGGAGAAGGCAGGTGCGTGACTGTCCGGGACTGAAGCGTTTGCAGTGTGAGAGGAGACATGACTCATGCGCAGGTTGGTGCTAAAGACATGGTGCATGTACAGGACGGTGCAGAAAAGTGAACTTTCAGAGTCTGCAGGCTGAATGGCTGAGCTAAGTGTGCAACACTTGTGCTCGGAACTTGTTCGAGGATGCGATGTAAGCAAATAAAGCAAGACAATACATTTTTCATCAACTGTTTGTGTCTGAACATTCAGGTGTGTTTCTGTCGTGCGCGTGTGCGTTGTGATCTGTGTGTAGCGAGCCAATGTGTGTGTGCATGCGTGTATGTGTGTGCGTGCGTGTGTGTGCGTGTGTGTGTGTGTGTGTGTGTGTGTGTGCGCGCGTATGTGTGTGTGTATGTGCGTGCGTGTGTCTGTGTTTGTGTGTGTGTGCATACATGTGTATTTTCATGTGTGTGTTAGTGTGTGTGTGTGTGCATGTGTGCGTGCGTGTGCGTACGTGCGTGTGTGATGGTAATTTGGTAATTGTATGATCATGTGTTTCAGAAGTGCGTTTGTTTTGTGTGTGTGTGAGTGCATGGTAATGTGCTTATATGCATGTCTGAGTGTAAGTGCGTGCGTGCATGTGTGTGTGCTTTTTGTGTATGTTATCTTTGAGCTAATGTGTGTGTGCGTGCGTGTCTGTGTGTGTGCGTGTGTATGTGTGCGTGCATGCGTGCGTGTATATCTGTGAGCCAATGTGTGTGTGTGCGTGCGTGCGTGCGTGTGTGTATGTGCATGCGTGCGTGCGTGCAAGTGTGTGTGTGTGTCTTATGAGTATATGAGAGTGTGTGTGTGTGCATGTGTGCGTGCAAGTGTGTGTGTGCCTTATGAGTATATGAGTGTGTGTGTGTGAGTTTGTGTGTGTGCGTGCGTGCGTGCGTGCAAGTGTGTGTGTGTGTGTGTGTGTGTGTGTGTGTGTTCCTTATGAGTATACGAGTGTGCGTGTGTGTGTGTGTGTGTGTGTGTGTGTGTGTGTGTGTGTGTGTGTGTGTGTGTGTGTGCGTGTGTTCGCGGTGTGATGTGTGTGGGTTTGTGCTTTCGTTTCACACAAGCCCCTGTTGCCGAATGCTGTGTCTTGTGCAATACCTGGAGTCAACATGCCATTTGCTATCCCCTCGGCATCCGTCTGCTCCTTTTCTTCCGCTATTCGCTTTGCTAGAATTTTCATCTGCATGTGCCATGCCAGAACACGACCGTCAGGAAGGAAACCGAAGCCGGTCAGAGAAAAGTCGCAGAGACAAAGCGAGTAGGTACCAAATACGCACGCGACAGGCCATGCGAACCACGGTAAACGCCTGTGAACGCGAGGACCTGGAGGGCAAACCCCCTTCAGAACCTCCCATTCCTTGTTCTATTCTTCTTATATTTAGAACTGATTCCTTATTGTAATCTTCTTATATATTAAGGACGGGTATTTTTTGTTGGTGAAAAATGAATTCACCATCCCGGCGAAAACCAGTTAAAAGGCGCGATTGCGTTGGGCATATATGGGTGCATGGGCAGGTGCACACGCATATGTGCATTAAATAAGTGACAGAGGCCCTAAGATACTGAAACTAACAACATATATGGTGTAACTGATTAGAAATTGGAATGCAGACTAATGTCCATTTTCAAGACGCCACGAAGTTCTTGGCGCCTCCTGGTTTCGGGCTGATTTTGTGGGAGAGTGGGAGACATTGAGACGACCCACAAGAATTAAGAATACGAAAGTGTAACACCCATGTTCCCGAATCCCTTCATCCGTGCAGAGACGACGCGGTATTAAAGACATTTACTTTTGTTTTAATACTATTGAAAACTAATTTCCATGGAACCTGAAGGATCCAACATAACAGATTGGTGGCATGACCAATCAAGCTCGCTGTGATTGGGCACAGATTGTGATTGCCAATTCCCAAGAAACATGCCTCACAGGAGGTCCCAATCGCAGGTGCAGCTTTGCCTTGCTTTCCACGCGTTCAATCCTAGGCATTAGCACCTTCCAACGACTCCTTCTAGCTTCTAGCAAAAGTTTGCCCATTGTATGGCAATGTCATCTAAGTAATAGATGGCGCATTTTAGAGTGACACAGCACTGAGGAAGTACGTTTGCAAGCGTTCCCTACGAGGCTCCTCCTCCTGACTTTGATACACCCAAACCCATGCACACTCACACACACGCACGCACGCATGCACACACACATAATACACGCTCACACATGCACACACACGCACTCAAAACCACACATACGTAAACAGACATGCACACACATCACACACACAAACGCACACACACACACACACACACACACACACACACACACACATATATATACACACGTACACACACGTACACACACGCGCATAGAAAGAAAGCTTCACACTACATCACGTCACTCTCCTATGCTATGCTCAAGGTGGTCCAGTGGGTCTTCGTCTTGGCATGCATATCATATGTGATGCTGCTCTCCGGAACTCTTCACCCCACAGCTCAGCACGCCATGCTCGTTATCCTTCAGCCAGCTGTGCCGCCCATCATCCTACTCTGGCTGTGGGGTGCAAGGCTGAAAGGCTTCAGGGCATCCGGGATAGAGTACGAGCTATGTTTTGCTGCCAGGGATCGCAAGAACTTGGTGCCTGGGGAAGACATTCAGGCGCTGGCCCTCGTGCTTGCTAGCATCACTGCAGGTAACTTCTTCGCGTGCACACGCAATGCTACCTGTACAACACCTGTCAACTTGACACGCCAGTGGTTGCCCGTATCATTAGTGCAGCTTTTGGCTCTATGATTCCTGTGATCGTGTTTTCATTTCCTGTAGGGATGGCAGCCGTGATGTGCAGGCTGGCTACCATCCACGCTTACACTCTCATTGAGGTGGTGCCCATCGCGCTGTACCTCACCCTCTTTGCTGTGGCATTCCTTCCCTGGCCCATGCCCTACCCAAGCTCGCGGATGTTCTTCCTGCAGACATGCCAGCGTGTGGCTCTGCCGCTTCAGGTATAAGAGGATATAAGAGGTAACCTTTAGCTAATGTTTGAGGAGGGCAAAAAGTGTGCACGTGCAGTAAGGCAGCCTGTATTGATGAAAGCACAACTTACTTTACAAAGTGTTTCCCAGTTCATGAAGATAATCGCAGCAGGTGCACATGCAGCCCTTAACAGCATGGTTGATTTCCTGACAGTAAGTCAGCCCTAGGCATCTTATTGGCCTACACAACTGTGTGCCTCTTCGTGCTCATTTCAGACGGTGTCGTGGGCAGACTTCCTCCTCGCGGACATGCTGTGCTCCTTGGCCAAAAGTTGTGCAGACTTTTCACGGGCGCTCTGCTGGCTTACCACAGGTGAGGCCGTCATGGATATGGTTATGGTTACAATGGGGGGTGATTTTCAGCCAGGTTGTTGTGAGGCCGTCATGGCATGCACGCATCAGTGAGTGCTGTGTTGTTGTCGCAACTGTGAGGGCGCTGTCCTTGGAGCCTTGGGGCTGCAGGTGGCATGAGGACGAAGAAGTCAACAAAGTATGCAAGGCCAGCGCCCTGCCTCTCCCATTTATTACTTCAAGCACAGGCTGCAGGGCACCTCACGCTTTGTATACCCTTGGCACCCGGCAAGGGTCACTAGCAATATTTGACTTCTTGATGAAACCCTGCACATAGTCTACACGCTTTCAAGCTCTTCCTGTGCAAACATGTTCACAACACTAAGCCCTCTGCAAATTCCCCAGCAGCAATATCTTCACACACCCCTGCCTTTTGCAAGCGCCACACCTACCAAGGTGTAATTGGATGTATCATTACATCAATTAGCTTCCTGCGGCAGCTCGCGCATGCAATCACAAAAGAAATTGAGATATAAAATAATTACTTTAAACTCATAGTTTGCACCCACCCCACCTGTCACAGGCCCAGTAATGCAGGACCTTGTGGTTCCCAGCTTCAAGCCATCAGACGTGTGTGCCCCCACAGCAGCTCCCCAGCTCGTGGCTATGTGTGCACCCTACATCATACGCTTCATCCAATGCATCATTGTGTACCGCACCACAGGCAGAAACGCACAGGTGTGTGTGTGTGTGTGTGTGTGTGTGTGTATGTGTGTGTGTGTATGTGTGTGTGTGCGTGCGTGAGGGTGGGAAAGGGGGGCGTTCATGTTTGTGAGTGATTTGCTTGGGGTCCCAGCACATGCATTACAATTGACTCATTTTTGTACCGACTCGTGGGGATAAGGGTCGGCACAAGGTAAATTGCTTGCATGGGCTCCTGACACATGAAATCCTGAACTGTGTTCGGCGACCCGAGCCTCTCTCGACGTTGTTGTGATGTGTCTGTGCTGGGAGATTGTGGAAGTGGCTGATGGAAACCGCCAGGGCTGTCCACATTGTTTTCGCAACTCAAAGACATAAGAACCAATGCAGTGGACAATAATGTGGTAGGTGACAAGCCGTGATTGGCGAGCTTGAAGGGGGGGTGGGTAGGGCAGGGCAAGCTTACACTGAAGTGCAATTAGCATGGAAGAATGTTTATGTGTTATCGATCAGCAGGCAGTGCTTGGGGGGGAGAAGGTCTGATAATTGCCTTGAGAGCCTTGAGAGCAAATGTTGTTTGCTGGGCAGAGCAAAGGCATGCAAGCAACAAGCCCACTTAGGCAGGCGAGCTTTAAACTTGTGAATTTATGAAGGTGAAGCCGAATATGTAGGGTTGGCCAGGACCTTAGGTCCGTAGGTGGGATATTCGTATACGAATATATACACCATATAAACCGTATAAAACCCGTATAAATCGTATATAAATTGGATCGTACGGTACTTATATCACCGCGTACCGCAAACATTTTCCACCCCCTCGCGGAGTGTCGGGATCAGCTTAAATAACTAAGTTACAAGGGCCTCGCGAAGCTTGCATTGGGGTTTATTAATTAAATTTAATGACGGACAGGTTGGGAAAGCCTCCCAAGCCGCCCCTCAAGGCCCCCAAGGTGGAGACGCAGCTGGCCCTCTCTTGGGGAGGACGGACACCAAGAGGGGCGTCTCTAATCCCTTTACATGCGCATGCACGCACACGTACGTGCGCGCACACACACGTACCCGCACGCACACGTACGCACACACATACGCGCACACACGCACACACACACGTACGCACACAACTGTATACACATGCACGCACGTACGCAACGCATGCACACACGTACGCGCACGCACACGCTCACACACACACACGCACATGTGCACAACGCATGCACGCATGTATGTACACAACCGTATACACATGCACGCACGCACGCAATGCACACACACGTATGCGCGAGCGCACACACACACACACACAAGCGCACGCACTCAAACACGCACGTACATGCACACACGTACATGCACACACGTACTCACACACACACACGCACATGTGCACAACGCATGCACGCATGTATGTACACAACCGTATACACATGCACGCACGCACGCAATGCACACACACGTATGCGCGAGCGCACACACACACACACACACAAGCGCACGCACACAAACACGCACGTACATGCACACACGTACATGCGCACACGCGCGTGCATACGCATATAGGTGCAGCTCAGAGGGCCAGAAGGCCCTCGCATAAGCTTGCATTGTGTTTATTAATTAAGTGTTGCCCCCTCGCATTGCTCGCATTATGTTTTAATTGATTTTTTTGAACCTCGCATTTGTTAAGGTACCGTACGGTATATAATAAAATTCGACCTTTTCAGAATTTATTTTTAGGGGGGCTTTTTTTGTAGCTCTTGAACCCATTTATAACCAAAAATAAAATGGTGGGAATTATGCTTGCCCAGAGGCCAAAATACATGGTCACTGTCACGAGACCCCTCTTCTTCCCCCACCCCATCTAATTACCCCGTTTGTGTATGCACGTGTGTGTGTCAGTGTTTCTTTTAGGTTTTCGGGGCGTGTAGCATTTAAGTCTTAAATGCTACGCAGGGCGCTCTAGCCAAAAAAGTGTGTAGCGCAAGCCTTTCCCAAAAAAATCGGCTTTTTGGGGCGTGTGTGTAATGTAATATGTTTAGCTCTATCTAGTGCTCTTGCTACTGCGCTTAATGCTGCTACGTGTGATGCTGCTGCTGCTGCTGAAGCTGCGGCTCTGCTTGGAGGCAGGTCTGTGGCTTGCATACAAGTGCTTGCGGGCAGGCCTGCGTCCAATGCTGCTGGTGCTGCTGCTGCTGCATTGACAATGGTGAATGGGGTAGCTGCTGCTGCTGTAACGCTGCACCGTTAGTGTACGCCGCTGGTGACGCCCTGCAGGCTGACACCCAGCAGCTTGTATACGAGAAACTTGCGCTGTGTTTCTCTAACAGATTGAACAACCACGTCGAACGCCACACCTGCTTTTGTACGCAGCTGTGGAATGCTGCCAAGTACTTTTCTGGCTTCCCCCAGCTGCTGCTTTCTGCCTTTGAGCACGAGGCCCATGCCGCAAATCGCCCGTTTCCTCTCCGAGGCTGCTGGCTGCTGGTGTGTGCCTTCAACGGGCTGTACTCATTCTATTGGGATGTGGAGCAGGACTGGAAAATGCCGTGGCTGGCAACCTTGTGGGGGGAGGCCCGGCAGAGGCGACTGCAGCAGGCTCAAGGTGCGTGTGTATATTTTGTGTGTTACGATTGATGGTGTTGTTCATAGTGCCAGTGGTATAGAGTGAGTTGATTAGAACCATGGTTATACGCACCGAAATCTGACCGTAATATCTGAAGATTGTTATTCCTGCTGTGGATAACGTACATACGTAATTCTACCATAATTTTACTTAATTCCTAACATACACAACGGCAAGACGTGTGTGTGTGATGTGTTTTGAATGCCCGTGAAATGCAGATCAAGAAAACTCTTTGCATCCATCAGTGAAAATTTGCTTGTGTCCAAATCAAAAGCTTTGCCGCCCTCTCTTACGCACTCACACAGGGGGCAACCCACACCTATCCTCCACCTTCCTCAGCCAGGACAACGGTCTTGCTCCCCCCCCCCACGTCGCCCACCTCCACATTGGCAGTGATCTGCACAGCTGCTTTTTGCTTCCCCCCTACACCGTGCGTCACACCACTAACCCCCCACCACGCGGTGGCTGGATCCCGTCCCTGCAGACTGACGCGATGCATGCTCCTCGCTCCTGGTACGTGGGGGTGGTATGCACCAATTTTGTGCTGCGCTCTATGTGGGTGCACCGCCTGCTGGGCAAGCTCGAGGCCCATGAAAGTGTGGCACTGGGGTTAGTGCTCCTGGAGGTGTGGCGCCGCCACCAGTGGGTGCACATACGCATTGAGACGGAGCTCAAGCAGGTAGCTTCACTGTATAGTTTAGGCCCGACTTCGCCCAGCCCGCGGCAACGAACCAAACTGGTGATGTGGGACACAGAGGGACAGCAAATTAGTGGGTCGGGTAACAAAGGGGGGGTGTTTAGCAATGGTCAGGGAACTGCGGTGGGGGCGGGGTTTGGAGGGGTGCAGCCCTCAGGCAGTGGGG
>Ga0307963_1000265_pt1 | contig 32402 bp, 44 predicted proteins | sample OrgLakmetagen594_FD_201829 | JGI IMG/M metagenome (GOLD analysis project Ga0307963, IMG submission 201829) | Saline water microbial communities from Organic Lake, Antarctica - #594 | ecosystem: Environmental > Aquatic > Non-marine Saline and Alkaline > Saline | place: Antarctica: Organic Lake... | reverse complement strand
CTGACGTTTGCGTGGCGGTTTGCGTGGGAGGAGGAGGAGCAGGGGAGGTAGGAGGGGGTGATGTAGCAGATGTAGACGATGGTGGTGGTGTGTACGTAGGAGGGAGAGGGCCCCTGCTTGCTGAGCTCTCAGTACCAGAACTTCTGCTGCTGCTGATCGTGTCCTTCTTGGTCCCGGGAGAGGCTGCGCTATCCTTTTGGGCTATGCCGTCCTTTTTTGCCGCCCCACTGTCCTCTCTGCTCGCAGCCCTGCCTAGGTCCATCGCAGCAGAAGCCACAGCAGCTGCCGCGGCTGCCACAGCAGACACCCCACTTTGGAAGAAGGGAGAGGCCTGCTGCTGCTGCTCCTGCTGTTGCTCCTGCTGCTGCTGCTCAAAACGAGGTCCCTGAGCCTTTCCCCCTCTGTTACCATCAACTGCAGGCACCTCGGTGAACCAGCCACCTCTGGCCTGTGGCCGCTGCTGTTGTGGCTGCTGCTGCTGGCTGGGTTGCTGCCGTTGCGTGCTACTGGACGGCTGCTGCTGCTGCTGCTGCTGCTGCTGCTGCTGCGATTGACCAAGCTCAATACCTTGAGGCTCGTCTAGGAAGTTGGTGAGCCACGCGCTCCACCCTTGCTGCTGCTGCTGCTGCTGCGGCGGCGGTGGCTGTTGCTGTTGTTGCTGCTGTGGCTGCCCTGGCAGGAATGGCAGCTGCGTTTGGTCCTTTCCCTCTCCCTCACCCTGCGGCCCTTGTCCCCCTGTATTATAAATTGCGGGCAAAGTTGCGTACGTGTGTAAATGCGTGTATGTACGTGTGTGTGTGCATGTGTATTTGCACATGCGTTTGCGTGTGCTTGTGCATTGTGTTTTTTCTTGTGCTTGTGAATTCCTGCATGTGCGCATTTGGGTTTCCAATCTGAACATGCATGCACATGTGCATGAATGCATGAAAACCCATGCTATATATCCATTTCCAATCAATCTCGATATTTATGTGTGTGAGCATGCGTGATTGGGAGCCCACACAACTCACAAATTTCGCTTCACCATTCCTGCACTCACCTTGTGGCTGCTGTCCCTCAGGAGGAGGCACTTCTTCATCCAACCAGCCTGTGGCGTATAGTCCCCCTCCTGCAGAATCGTACGCCACACGTCATGAGCAGGCTTTGGCCAGTACAAACACATCCCTTTACACGGTAACAATTTGAAGTTTCAGCCATGGAATTCTCTGAAATGTACAATGCCTACAGACGGCCCTGACCAATCCTGGCCATAACTTCCTTACAGGTGTGTGCGCATCATTGAACGTGCACGTCATGTTCAAGTGTGCAGCACGTGTTTGTGTGCATATCACGTGTATGTGCACATCACATGCACATTTGCATCAGAGGTACGCGTGTTTCTGCAACAGCACACCAGATGACGTAAGAAGCAAGCAAGTAAATAGAAGCACACACACACACATGCACACACTCACAATAAACAGTGTGAACAATGTGACTTTTGTTTTGAACTGAGCTACCTTTTGCAGCACGGGCTACCTGTGTGCCGTGCAAAGACCAGACAGTATGTAGGCTATGTGTTCAACATGCTCTTATCCCCCCTGATTTGACAAGGAAGCACGTGGCGATGGTGCACGGACGTATGGCGTACGCATTTGCTCAGGATGCTTTACATAAAACCAACACCTGTTGCATTACATTGCAGTGTGTTTGTGTGCTGAGTCAATTGTGGGCGACGTTGCCCAGGGGTTGGGTTCACATACGAGCATACCCACACCGACAAACCATAGGACAGGACCTTGCTGAAGAATAAGACGATAAGATGATATTTCCTGAAGCATGCCACGCTGACTAGGGACAGGCCGCCGGCTGCATGTCATAGGACGACCTACCTATGAGTACGCCCACGCTGACGATGCCAAGGGCGGCACCTTGCCTGCTATCCAGGCGGGGTGGCTTGGGCAGGCTGTCGGTGATGAGCTCCTGGGTGGCCTCAAACCTGGAAGCAATATAATTTTGCGAGTGGTCGTGAGTGGTGAAAGGTGGGCAGTACCATCCATGCTAACGTGCAGCAGGCGCGTGTACACTAATTTCAGCAGGGACATTCCAAGGTAGACGGTCACATATGGTGTGCGTGTAAAGGATTTGGCCGACCCTGTGGGTGGTGCTTTAAGCCATTGATCCTGTGGGTGGTGCTTTAAGCCAATGATGCCGGTGACATGCACATTGGTGGCAGGTTTCCTGGTTTCTTAGGCGGCCTTGCCCCTGCAGTGTTTTGACGCAGGGGGCCTGAATGATGGCACGGGTGAGTGCTTATTGCAGCAGCACTACATGGCCGACTGTAATTGACAAATCATTTGCCGGGGTAGGACTTGCAACGGGGAGGGATGGAGGGGAATTGCTGTGTGAAGTGTTTAGGCTGGCATCTTTGAGCTGTTTGGGAGGTCCCCATGCTACTGCAAAACCCTTATAGTGCGAGCACCGGTACCTTTCATAATGATGAACAGGAAAGGCAAGAACTGAAATGCGAGCCGCATGATGAATGCGGAAAAAATAAACATCCAGCATTGAAGCCACAGCAAATAACAGTTTGGCCAGCCCTAAATTTGAGCCCTTCTAGCAACGAAGCGCTTGGCAGGCTTTCCCTAGCAAATACAACCTGAGGTTCATGACAACCTAATAATGAGGAACAAAAATGAGGAACACTCCTGAACACACACACATGCACACACATGCACACACTCACGCATACACACACGCACGCACGCACAAACAAACCCAATACTAACCTGTCATTAATGTCCTCCTGCACCGCATCCAGCTGGCTCTGTAACTCTGACAGCAGACCCTCCAGCACTTGTTCCCTGCTAGGCAGCTTTGGCACCTGCACTCAACATACAGACATAATTTGGCCCTGTTAGCAGGAGGATAAAAAAAAAGTAGTGGACGTCACGTCAAATTTCTGGGCGGGAGCCCTCAAAGGACCACCCACACCCCCTACCCCCCAAATACTGCCCCCCCTGGGACAAAAAGGGTACCAATCTGCTCCTTTTCAAATTCTGCATCCATCTGCATCAAAAGGAAATACAATAAATGTGTCTGTAAGACGCTGTGAGTCAAAAACAGAATCGGAGCATCCGTATGCATGTTTGCACTAAGACCTGCTTGTTCCTAACTAGCAAGGAGCGCGCACGCCCTTGGACACTTTGTCCATGTGCCGCTGCTCCTTGGGGCCCATGATGAAAGGCTGCCTCTGCTCTAGCTGCTGCTGCTGCTGCTGCTAGTGCTTGGCTGTGAAGTGAGCTTCCAAGCTGTACTTCCACACCACAGCCTTGCACCCAGCTGGGCACTCCATGAGGTGGTTATTGCAGCCTGCCCTGTCCTTCTCACATGGCTTGCTGGAGAACTTGACATAGGCAGCGCAGCCCAGAGGCTTGCCTGCCTGCCCATTGGCTGTGAGGTAGAGGGTGCATGCAGTGCCGCCGCAAAAGCCACACGCACCGCTGCCCGCATGCTGCTGCAAGATGTGTGAGCCAACATGCTCACGCATTCTGTCAGCCCTCACATTCGTGCTGCACACGAGACATTGCTGCTGGCCTGGTGCTGCCAATGGTGGTGATGGTGCTGGAGGTGCTGCTGGTGCTGCTGGAGGGGATGGTGGTGGCCCTGCACTGGTGCTTGCATGCAATTGCATGGAGGATGCTGCTGGTGCGGCGCACGTCTGGAAGAAGCCCTTCAAGCTCTGCTGGCCATGCTCGGCTTAAAGAGGGTGCCAATCGACAGTTCACAAGCTCAGGAATCCATTGATATATTTGAGATTTCGTGAATTTGGCTCAAAAATATTCTGGAGGGGGGGTCCCAAAAAGTCCAAACCCCCTTGAGGGACCACCCACCCCCGACCCCCTCGAATCGGACCCATTTATATATCAATCGATAGCCCTCAATCTCACGATTCCGAATATACAATTTTTAATGGGATTGACACGTGACGTCCAAAGTTATGCTCACTGGGGCCTCCTGCTATTAGACACATTATCTCATGCACAAACATTTTGACCCTTCCGCACTTTAGCATGAGACAGGCATGCCTACCTGCCCTCCACACACACGCTCACCTACCCGCCCACACCCCACACCCACACCCCAAAACACACACAAACCCACACTCACACTTGTGCCCATCCACCCCCACCCCCACACCCACACCCACGCACACCACCCAGACCCACCCACACAGACGCACCTCTGGAAGGGTAGGCAAAGTGGGTAGTTGCCACGACGTCTGCTCACCCCCGTTCAACTGCTGCTGTTGCTGCTGCTGCAGCAGAATGTTGGCGGCTTCGTCCCTAAAACCTTGTGGGGCCTGCAGCAACTGCGCAATCAGGCTGTTGCTTCCTGCAGGATATTGAGTATTGAGGGGGAAATTATAGTATTAAGGATGCCAGGTATTGAGAAATGCAGGACGCATTGGTGCTCATGCCTTTTACGTCCTCTCCAGGCCCTGCGCTACTTAATCTTGCTTTGCTGACAGATGGTAGATAACTGTCGAATAAATACCTTCGCCTCACAGAAGTTTGCTAAGCATGGTGCCAGTTCATTAGGGAGTCACTCAGCACTCAGCACTCAGCACTCAGCAGTCAGCAGTCAGCAGTCAGACAGCTCAATTCTATCAGCCCTCAGATGTAAAGCAGCAGGTCTTGTTGAAGAGCTACTCAGCGCGGTTCTATTTGCCTAGATGCAACTAGATAAACTGGACATAGCCTCATATTAAGGGAGCACAATAGACTGCATGTCTAAATATACAGATTGTTGGGCAGTGCCCATGCTAGCAACAGGTCAGTAGCCTAAGAGAACGTTGCTTCATGCCATTCCAGTGTGAGAATCGCTCCTCAGTAGTCGCTTGGTAAGTGCACCACGACACACAAACATTACGGCAACCTGGCCAAACGATCGTTTCTTTTTGTTTAGCCATTAGCCATTTTATCAATTGAAGTACCTTTTTTCTTATTTCAGTAAACCCTTATTTCAATGCACCCTCAAGAAACACGCACCAGCCCCTCCAAACCAGGCCCCTGTGTCCGGCCCCGCACTATCCCCTCCACCCTTGGCCACATCAGCAGCTTCACCACTGACGTTCACAGCTGTGCTGGAGGGCTGGGTGTTGTTACCTGTGTGTAACAATGTATGTGGTAACGCGCACGTGTGTGTGTGTGTGTGTGTGTGTGTGTGTGTGTGCGCGCGCATGCGTGTGTGTATGCGTGCGTGCATACGTGCATGTGTATGTTGTATGTGTGTGTGCGTGCCTCACACGCGCATACGTGTATGTATGTCGCATGTGTGTGTGTGTGTGTGCTTACGTGTGCAAGTATAGTGTAAGGAATATTGAGAGTGAGGGCATTGGTGGCGATGCATGCATGAAGTGCACTGAAGTCAGGAAGCCCGATTGATCTACGCCAGCAGTTTCATCCACAAAGCAACCATCTCAGTAATAACATGCTAGTGGAACCTTTGCAATTCAAACGTCATACACAACATTTAAATATGCAAGGCAGCACACCTGGGCTCAGACTCCCACTGGGCGAGCCCAAAATCTGCGCTAGCAGATCGCCTGTGGCATCTTCTCCCTCTGCATCAGAAGACGCTGCAGCTCCTACAGATCAATAAAAAAAACACTCGCAAAGGTGAGGAAAGAAGAAGGGCTTGGTGATTTCTGACCATGCGAGTGGTCACACGTCACACTGCTGTTACATACGATGATGTGCTAGCAGCTCGTCTCTGGCACCCTCTCCCTCTGCATCAGAGGGCGCTGCAGTCCCTGCTCGTGCATGTGTGAGAATACAAGCAGATAAGGAGACAAACGATAAAGTCTTTCTGTGGATGGTCCATTGTCTAGACTATTTGACTTCAAACTCTTCATCCCATGCAGCTGATTGAGTGGAGTTTGCCTGCCGCAGACAGGCACTGTCTACCTGGAACCGTTGCCTTCACTGGACTTGATCAACCAGTCAAGCGGCATTCAAACAAGGGCAAGACTTCCTACGTCTTAAAAAGAAAGGACATCAGTTAGTGCTTTTGACACTTGTCACATGCAACTCTTCTTACACCCCAGCGCGCTGTAGCACATTTAACTTACAAAACCCCAAACCCTTTCCTTGTCGGACTCAGGATGTTCACGCACGCTGTAGCACATTTTTATAGGTGCTACAAGTCTGGTGCTGCAACAACAATCATCTCAGCTTTTACACGTTTTACATACGCAACCTAGCAGTCGCATGTTTTGACTGATGGCGTTAGTTGTAACCATTGTAACCATTGTGACACAATCCACTGACAGGACTCAGAAATTTCGAGCACGTGCTAGTACATTCCACTCTTGAGGCGCTTGCTGAGGCCCATCACCTCTTCAAACGCTGCCGTGTGCGCCTTTCAAGCACGTGCTAGTACATTCCACTCACGAGGCGCTTGCTGAGGCCCATCACCTCTCCAGACGCTGCCGTGTGCTGCTGTGGCCTCTGCCCCTGCTGCTTCACAGCGTCAGACAAAGCCACCACACAGCTGCTTCTTGTGCACATACAATGAAATTTACTAGCCTCTGGGCACTACTAGGCACTACCACGCCCTTCTCTCGCTGCTTTACAGTGTCTGAGCAAATCCCACCACGACTTTTGATGCACAAAGTTGTCTGCTGCTGTCCACCTCCAGCGCCAACTCCTTTTTGGCAAATGAACGAAACCTGGTGACTTTTGAGTCAAAAGGAAAGGCACACGCAAACACACGCAATTTCCCCTAGAACACCCACCTCCAGACATCGGCAGCCGCTTCTGCTCCTGCTGCTCTGCAGCACCAGAGGACGCCGCAGCAGGGCTGCTGCCACTGCCACCGCTACTGCTGCCGCCGCTGCTACTGATGACCTCCCTGCTTGTGTTGGTGCTCATAGCATCCCTGCTGCTGCTCTCTTTGCTGCCACGTTTCTCCTCGGTGCTGCTGATGCTGCCAGTCCCAGCTGTGCGTGTGGCAGGTTCCCTTTGCCCAAGGTCACTCCCAGAGCTGTCAACTGGCACGACCGCACTGCCGCTGCTACCTTCACCCTTGCTAGGGACTGTGCTTGTGTTCCTGAGGCTCAAACCCTTTGCAGACGTGCTGTTGCTGCTGCTGTTGGTATCCATGCTCAAGTCTGTGCTGCTGCTTTTGGCATCCATGCTCAAGTCTGTGCTGCTACTGCTGTTGCTGTTGTCGTTGCTATTGCTGCTCCTTTCTGTGACTGCAGGGAGTTGCCAGCTGCCTGCAGATGAACGGCATTGTGCAATTGTTGCGCTTGCAGGACACACACAAGTGCAGTACAGCAGAGTGCGTGCTTAGGTTGACAAACCGCACCAATCCTTGTTGCAGTGTCATGAGAGCTGTGTGTGTGCGTGCGTGCACGCAGGCGGGGGTGTATGGGAGTGTGTGCAAGAGAAGAGTGTAGCACATGGATAGGGGTTGAGATTGCAAGGCTCTGTGTGCCTTTGTGTGTGTGTTTGTGTGTGCGCGCACGTGAAAATGTGTGTGTGTATGCCAATGCCTAAGATCCAACTAAGTCACCATTGTCCAGCTGCCTACCACAGCCCTATGAAAATGCAAGTAAAAAGGGTATACTTAGACAAGAGTCGGGTGGGGCATGGTTCTTGCACTGACCTTCAGAGAGAGGAAGGGATGGAGGGGAGGAAGGGGTCGGGGGTGGTCGTGCTGGAATTGGGAGAACAGGGGCGTCCAAATCTTGGAGCTGGACACCACGGCCATCTGAGAGGGGTCCCCTGGACAGCACCATGTCTTCCATAAGCTGCAGGAGCACACAATGCCAAAAAGCAGATGTCACGCATGATTTGGTGTTACCTGCAGCTTTTTTCAAACACCTAAAAGGGACACTGTGGACGGTACTGTGTTTTTCTTCAACTGACACTATGCAGTGCACACGTACACACACGCACACCACACATATACACACATGTGTGGTGCACTACCACTCCCTCACCTGCACCAGCTCATCGTTGGAAAGCCTGCCGAGCCTGCGCTCAAACTCGTCGCTCAAAAACTCTTCCACACGCGCGCGGTCAAGAGTCACCAGCCCGCCCCCCTTCCTTGAACCCTGCTGCTGCTGCAGCTGCTGCTGTACAAACTGAGGGCGTGCGGCAGTCTGAGAGGATACGTAGGATGTGGGCGGAGAGGGAGGGGCTGTGGCAAGCAAGTACTGCTGGCCCTGCTGCCCATTCTCATTTGCAGGGCCCTGCTCCTGTTCTTGCCACTGCTGCTGCTGCTGCTGCTGCATGGGTTCTTGGTAGGAGTAGTATTGAAAAGATGGGGTGGTAGGCTGGGGGGGAGGGAAGGCAGCAGAGGCGTGATGAGGTTGCACCCACCCACCCGGGGCTAGTGTGAGGGCAGCCAGACTCCCCACAAATCCAGGAAGGAAAGCGCCCTCTGCTCCGCGTATAGTGCAAACTTCTAGAGTTGCATGTGCATCGTGCTGTGTGTATATTTGTGTGTGTGTTGTGTGTCTGGCGTGTATGTTGTGTGTGTGAGAGAGAGTGTGTGTGTGTGTGTGTGTGTGTGTGTGTGTGCTCGTGCATGTGTGTGCGGGAGTATGCGAGTAATCTGAGCCTGCGTATGTGTGTTTTTGTACATAGGTGTTGAAATTCAACATCGAAAGATAATGCTCCTGCTGCAGGAGCGGTGTTGCGCGTGATGCCATTTTCCTAATACGTTTGAGGCCTGAGTGTAAACTAGAGATATATGTACACCCAACACGCACGCATGACCATGCAAATAATACTGACAAATACATTCACGCACAACCAAATGCACACAGCACACTCACCCATCACATTTACTCAATCATACGTACACTCACAAGTACAGCTTTTTTTGTGCACGTGCACGTGCACGCACAAGCACGCACGCACACACACACATACATACACAAACACACACACACACACACAAACACACACACACACACACGCGCGCGCACACACACAACACACTTAGTCGGTTGCACGCAAGCACACAACAAACCTGATTCAGCCGTGCAGCAAGGTGGATGTAGGCCAGGCCCAGGAGCCTTGGGATGCTTGAGGACGACACATTGAGCCCATGCAATTGCGGGGAAGGTGGCTTTGCAGAAGAGAGGGAGCCTGACGTGTCATTGGATTTGCTAGCGGCTCCGTGCTGGTTGTATGGGTTGGTGAGGGATCCGTGGACTAATCTATAGGGCAGCCTGAGCCAGCAGCAACCTCTGACTCTGTGGGAGGCGACAACTTGTTGGCTGGGGTTCCCCAGGGGAGCACCTGTCTGAGCTCTGCCAGTCCGTTGCATGCTTGGTCTAAATCTGTCTTGTTTCACAAATGAATTCCATGAAGTCCGACCAGAAAATCAGAACGCTTTCACTTCAGCCACGACTGTTAAAAAAACCATCAATAATAACTCGCAAGCATTTCATAATTACCACGCGTGAACGCTGTTGACCGTTCGGGACTTCCATCTTCCCTTCGCCACACCTCTCCTAGTTAGTAAAGGTTTAAAAATGCTGGGCCTGCTGGACCCCCACGAGCTGTTTGCAGAGGAGACGGTCATCGACACAACCCTTCGCTTTGGGGCCACTGGCCTGGGGCGCAGCCTGGATGCTGGCAGCTCTGAGGAAGATGTGCAGGCGGGTGCACCAATACAAGTACCCCTGTGGCTCGTAAGGCCCCTTCTGCTCCGCAGCATGGCCACCGTCAGGCTCCCACACATCTACAACGACCGCTACCAGCGCAAGCTCAATGCCGGGGCGGAATGCATGAGCTTGAAGAATCAGGTGAGAGGGCAACTTGCACCCGTTTGGCTGAGGCGAAGCTTGGAGTGAGACCCAAAAGCAAAGTCAAACCTCTGCTCTGTCTGTCATTGACCGAGTGGCAGTACCTCATGCCTCCCCAACTTCAGGCCTCTGCATGCATGATTATTTTTCTTCTTTTCCATTACAGTCGCCCTACTTCTATGAGGTTGGCAATAAGCTGAACGAGCTGTGGGAGAAGAGCCCAGCTTTCTCGGACTTCCTTGTGCGCACTTTCAGAGCACGATACTACGAGCTCATTTCCAAGGTATGCGTGTATTGGTGATATTCGCGCATACAGATGCTGTCTGGCAGCAGCCATGTGGCCTTGCTGTACGTTTAGAACAGGCACGGGTGCTTGTTCGAATGGGAATGGTGCGTCCACGCAACTGCAATAAGGCTAGTCCACGCAATAAGGCTAGCTGCAGTAGCAATAAGGCTAGTCCACGCAACTGCAATAAGGCTAGTCCGCTTCTGTAGGTCGTGCGCGCTGGAGCCACATCATACAATTTGTTTACCTCTGTCGATTTTTGTAGGGCTTGAACAGTATGACAGGTGAAGAGGTGCTGTCTTTGCACAGCAAGCTGTCTGTGGAGGAGCAGCAGCTCTTTGAGGGTGGCCGCATATCCATCTTGAGCCTCGAAAAATGGCTGCAGGTGGGTGTATATTACGTGTGTGTGTGTTTGTGTGCTTGATGCGTAAGAATGAAGGCGTATGTGTTTGTAATTAAGGTGCAAAGCTATATACTTATATACTATATACTGCTTTCCTCAATTTGATGCAGCATGCTTTCGACTGTATGCTCTTGAACAAACACCCCAACGACGTGCACCTGGCCTAGCTAGCAAGTCCAGATGCATTTAGGAATAAGGATACTACATACACATACACATGCCAGTTACAGCAAGATAAGGGCGCGGATCTATAGCAGTTTTAACATCTCACACCTTATGTTTTCCCCCTTGCCTGTACAGATGGAGGCGCCAATACAGAAAGCTGCACGCCACGTCAAGAAGCGACCTGCTGAGCCCCCAGTTGCTCAGCTGCAGGCTGCTCCAAAGGCTGTACGAGTGTGAGCAGGCTGCCTCAAGGGTACACAATTGCAAGCAGGCTGCTTGGAACGAAGACAGTGCTTGGGGCAAAGGCTGTACGGGTGTGAGCAGGCTGCTTCATACGCGGACCATTTCCATCAACCTTGCTGATGCTTACAGGCATGTGCAAGCTGCCCACCAGGTAGACTAAGTTGTAAGCCGCAACAGTGTCAAGTGAAGATATACTAATGACGCCTCGAAAGGGTTTACAATAGGTTAGCATGCAGCCCAGTACGGCAGGTCTGGTACTGGCAATAGGCTGATTGCGCTTAAGGCGCTTGAGTGTACGGGCACCAGGGGCTGCATTAGAGTGGAAGCGTCGGTTAGCACAAAATTTTACGTTTCGGGCCTCCCGAAGAGGTTTTTGTCTCGGGTGCTGTAGGCCACTGAGAGCCTATGATACTAATGTATTCAAAGCAAACTGCATCAGGACCATGTCTACTTAAATGGTGCATCTTTGCAATCAGCCATTTAATGGTATTATTTAGCTCGATGAAGCAAATGAGCATCAGTTTGACCAGCCGTGTATTTGATGCATGTAGAGGTGTACTCAGTAATAACACGCAGCGGCAGGATGACCAAACGCAGAAATATCAAGTATTTGCTCTTTGCAATAATTAATTGTATGAGGGTGCAAATCACTCAACTCATATACCATCGTGAAAATGGCTGATTGTTCTGACCGACCCTGTTTTTGCATCAGAAAATTTTAATTTAATTAATTCAAAAACTCCACAATGATTGGCTATGCCTCATTTATTGGCTTATGCCACCTACGCTTTTTATTGTAATTTATCGTTTGAGGGTTACTTAGTGGTTTGTGGATGTAAACAAGTTCAGCTAATTCTCATTTACAGAGTTTACAGATAAAGCCATCAGTCGAAACGTGTGACTGCTAGGAAGCATTCTCATCTGCATCGTGAAACACACTAGGCACGTCAGGTAGAGTAAGCACCACCAGTTCAAGAATGCGTGGTAGTATTTTGTATCAACGAAATGAAAAGATGATTACAGAAACAAATAAATGGAGAAACAGGGTCCTCTGAGAGATCAGCTTTGCTTGTCTTCATGGATATAGCATCGCAGGTTGCGAACGGCGGGCAATGCAAAACTTAAAATATTTAGAACAGCTGACAAGACTTGTACCAGAGTGGCTCTTTCCACCCCGCTTTTCGGACAAAAACAGGTGTACAAGGTTTACAAAACAGGTTTACATCTAGCCGTCCGGATGCTGTACAGGTCACTCCCATCTCGCTCCGCATTAACACCAAACCTGTGGTGGAGGGAGGAGGATTCTATGGGGTGGCAGGGGCAACTGAGGGAGACTGGGAGGACCTCAGCAGCACCGCCAACCACCAGTAGATCCATCATCTTTTCCAGACAGCACTGACCTAAAGATCTCGGCATTCTTCAACCTCACATCCACCTTGAGATCAAGTATTGTGAGGACACTAGACCTCGGAACCAATTGCACGCCGCAAAGGAACGAAGGCCATTGCTGACTTTCTCTTAGAGCGATATACAGAGTTTTAGGCTTTATTCTACTATAACTCATCCAAGAGAACACAACAGCAAACGCTCTACTTATCACCAATGGTGTGCTCCTCCTACAAAAGGACTCTGGTCACTCATTCGCCTTGCATGCATCCTTCCCAAATACATGTTTCTCTACCTGCCTCGGGATGTCATCCGTAGTACAGCTTGTTTCAGACTTCGTGTTCACACCCTACGTTTTGAGACAGCGACATGGATCGAAGTAATTCCCCAACCTGTGACCTGTGACCTGTGTGATGCTGATGATGTGCAAGATGAGCAGCATGTTTTTTCCACTGCACCAATCCCCACGTGATTTCTCTCCGCAGGAAGTAAGCACTTCTGTTTCCCTTAACAGGAGCCCATGATGTGTGTACTTTCTTGAGCCAGAACAACAACAAGCTTCAATTTTTTTCTCCATGAACTATGAGCAGGCTAGCAGTCACACTCCTTGACTGAAGGCCTTTCTTTGTTAACCTTGTAAACTTTAGGCTTTATATGTAAGCCCTGTAAACTCTTATAGCGAGATGGGTGGCATCATTTGACAACACTCACTGAGTGGCACACTCTGTCTGAAGCTTTTTAAGGAACCGGGTCTTAAATCTTCTTCATTCTGGTCACACAAAGTCGTAATTTCTATGCACTGTCCTTCATGCGTTTTTTCTCACTGCTTGTTCTCAGCGTTCTTGCCTACAGCTGGAAACACAGCAGTCTGGCATTGTTACATTGCACCAGGACCTGGGGCCAGGTCGTAGCAGGCATGGACGGCAGCAAAATCTACGGTGTTATGATGCCAATAGTGCAGTGGCTTGAACAAATAGCATTACACAGAGGATTTAAGGATACTTCTATTACTGAATTACTAAGTAGAAATAGAACTCATATGGTACACACAGCATTATACTTGTTCCTTCAGACACGTATTCACATATATTATAAATTACAAGCCAGCAAGAAACCTTTGCCAGCTTATGCTGAGAGGCTCACAGAATACGAGTATTATTCAAACGGCGCATTGTATCCTAGTTTCCTTTTTAGCTCAAGGCTGCCACTGAACATCAATGAAATTAAAATGAAATAAAATTGAAAGGCAATGGTAATCAACTGCATTACTTTTTAACACCAGCACCCTGCAACACTATCATCCTGAAATCGAGACTTAGTCATTTGAAAGAGCTCTGACTCTCGTCTCCCTCTAAAAGTTTTTAAAGGCATACTTTGCTCGAGGTGCAGCACCTCTCCAGCATACTGCGCCATACACACACACATGCACGCATGTTCTTTGATGAGAAGGTGCCAAGCAACCAAAACCGCAGCATGATTGGCTTGTACCACCACCACAGCACCAGGCAATAAGGATTCTTGGCCTAAGTCACGGCTAAGAGACCCGCCGATTCACCTCTACATAATAGCAACTAACATGCACGCACAGACTTATACTCACACGGAACACACATACACACTGTATAAAAGAACACACATCACCACGAGCGTCAATCACTGCTGCCATGCTGATGTCTACAAGAGACCAATGACTGCCGTCGGTGTTTGGCTGTGTTTGCCTCTGTGTTATAGGTAGCATAAATAATAAAAACAGATACACACGTCACCACACCTTGCCATTGCGGCAGTTCCTTAAAACACGCTTGCAGCAGCACCAGCACCCACACTCGAACATGTAAATGCACATCGCCACAACCCATCACTACTGCAGCACCAGCGCCCACAAATGACCCTGACTGTTGGCTGCCATCAGCATTTGGCTGTGTTTGCCTCAATGCTGCAGCCTACATACATATACACTGTATACAGTGTGCACATACAAGCATACAAGCCACCACAACCCATCACTGCTGCAGCGCCAGCGCCCACAGGTGGCCCTGGCTATTGGCTGCCATCAGTGTTTGGCTGCGTTGCCTCCACGTCACTGCACTGATGAAGGGAGGGGATTGCTGGACCTGGTGGTGGTGGGTCTGGGGGCTGGGCTTGTAGGCGAGGCGGCGACGAATGCTGGGGGTGTTGATGTGCTTGAGGTAAATGAAGACCTGTGTGTGTTACATGTGTGTATCCATATGTGAATGCGCGTGTGTCTATGTGCAGGCGCATGCACGTGTTTAAGAGAGTGTATGGTGGTTTTATGGTAAGTGAATGAAACACATGAGTACAGATTTTGTGTATGTGTGCATGGAAGCAGAACAGAATCGACGTGCTCGAGGCAAATCAACACCCACGAATGCAATTCATTGGAATGAGTACAAAGTGCGACTTAAAACCACCCAATCAGATTAGTGCCTGTACCTTAGCAAATAGATAAGTACCCCGCCCCACACATTTGTATGCATATGCTCATATGCTCCAAGTCACAGACATAATTGGAACTTGAATGCGCTTTGCGTCGCTCCCGCTCTCGCCCCCCTCTCTTCTTGACACCCTCTCTTCTTGACAGCCTCCTCTTCTGACACCCCCCCTCTCTGACGCCCACCTCTCCTGTCTCTGATCCAGTTGCAATGTAATTGCCGGTGTGGCTCAGGCCCACAAAGTTGCGCTCGTTCGTGTGGCCACTGTATGTGTGCACGGCCTCTGCCCCTCTCTGCCCTCCAGCACTGCCCCTCCTGCCGGTGTGATCTTGGACCTCCCCCTCCTTGATACCTACACAGATGTAGATGTATGTGGTGTGTGTGTGTGTGTGTGTGTGTGTGAGAGAGAGAGAGAGAGAGAGAGAGAGAGAGAGAGAGAGAGAGAGAGAGAGAGAAAGAGAGAGAGAAACACAGAGAGAGAGAGAGAGAGAGAGAGAGAGCAGTGAAGGGCCTTCAAGCTTTATTTGAGCCCCGGGAAGAGCTGCATTGCTTGTGTGGTGAAACTCGTGATTTATGCTTGCAGTCTGAAAGAGCTGTCTGTGTCTATTACACAAAAGGAAGCTATCCACTTGTGTGTGTTGATAAAAGAATAGAATAAAGGTGGAAGACAGGCATTTTGGAGCAAGTGTGTGAAAACAGGCCTTGGGCGTACGCTTGTGCACAAACTTGCCTGGCCGACCACCACAGACAAGTAGGGTCACTCAAAGCATACATACATATGTTTGAAAGAGAGAGAGAGAGAGAGAGAGAGAGAAGAGAGAAGAGAGAAGAGAGAGAGAGAGCCTGCCACCATTGACATGGATTTGACAAGCCACATCTTTGCTTTGTGTCAGTGTTGGACTTCCCACACGCATGGCCGGATTTGGTGCAGGATTGAGTAACAGGAACAAAATTGTACGTTGATGGCCTGATCAGGATGGACTAGATCCCTGTAAGTGAATTTTACTACGTAAGACTGAACATGACTCAAATGCATGGTCTAGGGAGTATGCTTTTATTTGTATTCAGAAACCCAAGCCTTTATCAGTACCATACATTTGCATGCCATGACATCTAGGGTTGGCCAGGACCGTATATTCACACCGTATATGACCGTACGTAGGGTGATATCCCTGCTGAAAGTACCGTATGTACAGCATATATACGTATAAATATATGGTTATGGCCCACCCTAACGATAACCCATGACAGGGATCTCTACGGCAGGGATGACATCTTGTTAGCACTTCCCCTGACCCTTTTTCATTAAATGTAGAGAGCACCTACTGCCTGCATGACCTCGCTTCTTATCCTCAGTGCAAGTTTAACAACCAGGTCACCCTAACCATGAGTGCCCACGCTACGTGCTGCCCTAAATAGATAGGAGAAAACGAGAAAGTACGCAGACAGTTAAAAACAATCTCCATCACATCAATTAAGGAAAAAGAAACCACTGTGGTACTGAGTACTGTAAAATTTCCTTTACCACAGCAGCAGACAAGAAGGTCCTGGCTAACCATTACGTCAAAAACCAGACCTCAATGGTTAGCTATTTGAGACCCGCTGCTCCTATGCCACCCTGAAAGACAAGGCAAGCGAGTCCCAGGGCAGCAACATATGTACAGTTTATCATATTACAGCTATTCCAATATATGTACAATCATATTACAGCTATTCCAATATATTAAAAGCTTAGCAACATATGTACAGTTTATCATATTACAGCTATTCCAATATATTACAAGCTTAGCAAGTTAGATTGTAGCGCTACAGGTGTACAATTACCATTACCTTATTGCTAGACCGTACCTGATGCACCGCCTTCTGCTGACGCTCCATGAACACGCTTCCCACAACTGCAGCATACTGAAGGTGCTCGATCAAAGCACGGCAAATACTTTTTTTGTCCGTACCTGATGCACTGCCTTCTGCTGTTGCTCCACGCACATCCCACAGTCGCAGCATACTATCTGTGGACGCGCTCAGAAGCTCATGTTGGCCTGGAGGGAAGAATAGGAGCATGCAAGTGTGAGTATGTATACATGCATATGTTATGTGTCATTGTGTGCATGAGTGTGCGTGTAAGTGCACACAGATGTGTTTGTGCGTGTGTTTGTGCGTGTTTGTGCGTGCGTGTGCGTTATTTAAGTGTGTGTGAATGTGTGAGTGCATGTGTGGGTGTGCTTGGATAAGAAGGCAGTGGTGATGGAAGGAGTCAAGGTGAGAGGCACACCAATAATCACACGCACCTGCCCATCGCACGTAAGCGACCGCCTTTCGATGGCCTCCAAAAGATGCCGCTGGAGCAGCAGCCCCACTCGCAGTAGGAAGGGCGCTGCTGCCACTGTCACCTGAGGCACACATAATTTGTGGAGCACTCAGCACAGGGAGAGAGAGAGAGAGAGAGAGAGAGAGAGAGAGAGAGAGAGACAAGCCACTGCTGTCCACATTATGCGTCACTTATGGCATGTGTAGTAGGAGCGCTCAAGAGAAGGGAGAGCATGCACCCTATGGGTAGACAGAAATACGTGTGCCAGCCTTGACACACTCACTTTTCTGAAAAGGCGCATGGACGCCCTTTTGTGCAAGCAAGAGAGGGGAGGCGTGACACACAAAGCGCAGACGCAAACATAAACAAAGCGCACACACATGCAGAGATCAAGGTAGCATTGAGTATTCAAAGGTCGCAACAGAAACTCACAACCTAGGCATACAGAGCAAAGGGGGTGGGTAGCACTTCCTGCCTACTCTTTGACAACACACGCAGTGAAAACTATGATCACCTAGCTCACTCCGCAGCATGCGCAGGTCGTACACCATGGCAGTGTGTGCAGCAGATCCCACAGCGACCATGTGCTCGTTCCAAGGGTTGAAGCGTACACTGCACACGTTTGCTCCGGTATCCACAGCGGCTACAGGCCTCTGCTCCTTGGGGCTCCACACCTGTAGGAGGAGCAGGGCCGGCATACGCAGGGGTTATGCAATGCTCACTGTGATGCAGAATCAACAAGATGCACGGGTTATGCAGTGCTCACTGTGATACAGAATCAACGAGATGAACAAGCTAGATCTGCATGTAATTAAGACGTCTATTGCATGTCAGCGCTTTTTAAAATTAGCTTGTGTGTGCTAATGTGTACGTGTGTGTGTGTGTGTGTGTGCCTGATTACCGTTTTTACTCCACGGGATCTTTAAATGATAAGATGTATGTGTTTGCCTGATCACTCATTTCACTTCATGGTGTCTTTAAATGGCAAGAGGTAGTCAACATCCTGGTAACAAGTGAGACACCACTTGGAAGCAGGGACCATCAAAGGCCAACTAAACAAATGCTTTGCCCATGACAGTCACATTGCCAGTGCTCATGAGGTTGCGATGAAACAGTGCAAAGACATCATCACTCCCATCATTTGGCATTCCTCCTTGCTGCAGCTCCATCTGCTTGAAAGACATCCGGCATCGTCCACGCACTTGCCTGTAAAAGGACTGCAGTAAAAGGACTGCTGACTCTCAGCCTAATTTCATCCCAGCTCTTTTTCATCTTTCTATCGTAGCGATCACTGCAGATCTCAGGATCTCAAGCCTTTCAACAGGCGGTCGCCAGCACCGCTTGCCAGCAAGTGCTCCCCTCTTCCATGCGTTGGACATGCTAGGCTTGAAGACGCAGTCTTTAAGAACAAATAGCATTCCTTGACCTGCACGACATTAACAACTCACTAAAAATTTCCTATTCACATAATAGTCATCCCCTTGTTCGACAGTTGCTTATCATTGAAGCTTGCCAGCACGTGCCTGGCAACAAAAACTGATTCGCTGGAACCATTACGGTTTATTTCCCCTTGTGCCTACAACAGAGGTGATCATCACTGCCGCTCGCCAGCACGTGTCTGTCAACGAACACATATGCTCAATCGGTTTACAAAACACGCTTCTATTCAATTTCCTCATACCTTCAACAAGTGATCATCACTGCCGCTTGCCAGTAAATGGCTGCCTCCCCCGCCAGCAGCATCTGTGCCTGAAACACCAGGCGTGAAGTCCAAGGCCCAGATGCGTTTGTCATGCGCAGCCAAGCTGCCGACCAATTGGCGCGTGCTGGCATCCCACAAGTACATGCGGCCCTCGCAGTCCCTGTCAATTGAGGATGTTGTCAGGAATACGATTTGGCGTTGAGTGGCAACAGTATAAGGCGACGACGCTTGCTGGCATCCCATTGAGTGGCAACAGTATATACATTGAGTGGCAACAGTATAAGGCGATGACGCTTGCTGGCATCCCACAGGTACATGTGGCAGTAGTCCTTCATTCATATCAGAAGTTGTTAGAAATGTTTAAACTACTATGAAGACAAAAAAGGCAGACAGCAGACAAGTACCGGCGTCTTATGATTATAAATTTTGAATTTTCTTCTTCAAACCTGATCTCTGATGCATCCACCAATGTGTCGTTCTTAACCTTGCAAACAAGGGCCCGTGCCCCATAAACGACTTTGTCTCAATTTGCATGCACGCTGCAGCTAGGAGGGATTGCATGACTAAATGTCAAGCTGGCCAGCTTAATACAACACACACCAAAAAACACCGAGAAGCTGGTCACAAGGGGGTGCACCAGCCAAGAGTTGCACGCACCCTGCAGCTAAGAGGGACCGTTCATGATGGCTGAAGGTCACGCTGGCCAGCTTGGAGCGGCAACAAAACTCACGCACGGGCTCCAGGGAGTCAGGGGTGGTGCTCAGCACATCATCGTAGTCCCATAGGAACACACGCTGACCGGCACCTGGACACGGGCATAAGATGTTTTGTGGGGAATCAGCACATGGACGGGTGATTCGTACCAACTTGCACTAGTAGTGCAAACAGCACATGGAGGGACATTCTATGGTGCATGCAGCACATAGGACATGTTAATAATACAGCCAGTGTTTCTATTAAGGTTTTTGGGTGTGTAGCCATTTGGCTACACAGGGTGCTTTTGCTGAAAAAGAGTGTAGCCACTGAATATTTACCCCAAAAAAGTATGTGATATGAATGAAATAATGTATCTCAAAGTTTAATATAACTGTAATAAGTTTGTATATTCGTTGGACCCTTGCCCTTTGTCTCCCTCCCCCCCTAGTCTCTGCTCTGCGTCCTCGCTCTCATCACTAATTTCCATCAATTCTGGCTCCCGCCGCCGCTGCTGTGCATGAGCTGCTGTGCGCTGCTTCTTTGCTTCAAACCACTTTTGCACTGCTCGAAAGAAGAAAAAGTCCCTTAACGCCCACACGCGCTGGGTTGCAAGCACAAGGCATGCATTCAAGTGATCTGACAGCAAGCAGTTCCGCCTCTCATCTTTGATGAGGGCGAGCTTGCTGTAAAGCCGCTCCTCCTCCACTCTCTCTCGCTCAAAGCCAGGCACTTGCACTAATGCTTTGTTGGCCAAGGATAGCCACTCGCTAAGGCTGCATTTGAGCTCGACGCTATTGCTGACAGTGTGCCAAATGGACGCAGTGGGCTTGCCCACACGCTCTGCACCAGAGAACAAGCGGTGCACATAGCGGTGTCATACCGGGCCTGCTGCTTTTCCCAACTGACCAGCTGCGTCCCATGATCCTGCTTTTTGCTCTTGCGCACCTTCAGGCCCAGGTGCAAGTCAATTTTCTCCAGCATTTTTGTCCAGCATGATGAGCACTTCCTCCCTAGGACCTGCTTTTGAACTTGCCACGTGCATGGTAAGCACTTAACCGTACCCCCCTCCTGCTCTTCAAAGTACTGGCGATGGTCCTCAGGGACTCTGCTGCTGAGGGAGCCAATCACGCGTCCACACCGCCTGCGCTTACCCCCCTCTCCTGCTTCTGGTTATGCCTCTGGTGCTGCTTCCGGTTCTGCCAGTGCTGCTTGTGCTGGTGGAGGCGCTGCAGCAGGTGTTGCAGCTTGCTGTTGGAGCTGCTGGCATGGATGGGAGGGGCTTGGAGGGGTCAAGAGGGGTAGGAACTTGGGAGCTCTGGCCAGCTGTTGGGGGCCCCCTCGGCCCCCAGAGGGCTTGAAGTGCACTTTGACATTAAAACTTCAAAATTTTTGGTTACACTGGGTGGTCGACAGGACAATTTGGTATCGCCAACGGGCAACGTTTGGCTACACTGGGTGCTCAGCGACGCCTTGCCGGGCGTCGCTGTGTCTTACCCAAAATGGCCGAAATACGACACCTAAGAGACGTGTCGCGGTTAATCGAAACACTGATTACAGCGTGTATGCATGTTTGTATACATGTTTGATAATTTGCTTGTAAGTATGTTTGAGTGGCATATTTGATGTGAGTTGAGCCAGCCTGGCAACAGAGGCATAAGGGCAAACAACCACTAAGAGCACACGCCAACCAGCCCAAGCTGGCAGCAAGCTGGGTGTTTGCTTGATTAATCACTACCCGTCTCTGCTTCCTATCCAGCAACACGATAGATGTGTCCGCACACAAACAAAGGCTTATTGGTGGTGGTCGGCCAGATCTACGTGGTGGTTGGCCGAATTAGGCTTATCGGTGGTGGTTGGCCAGAATTGTACACAAGTTCATGACTATATGTGCGGACACTTCCCTGCTAAAAATACCGTATACACACCGTAAATAAGTATAAACATATGTATGTATGCTTTTAAGTGATCCTACTTGTCAGTGATAAACGGCCAGGCAAGTGTGTGCACAAGCGCTACAGCTCTTTCAGACTGCAAGCGAACAAATACGAGCTTCACCACACAAGCAATGCAGCTCTCCCCAAGGCTCAAATAAAGCTTGAAGACCCTCCACTGCTCTCTCTCTCTTTCTCTCTCTCTCTCTCTCTCTCTCTCTCTCTCTCTCTCTCTCTCTCTCTCTCTCTCAAACCCACAAGTGGCAAGTAGCTCCTCCTCCATTTCAAACTCCATGTCCAGAATAGCTGTACTTGGCTGAGGATACGATGCCACGCCCAGAGCTCTAGCATACCCAGATCGCAACCAGCCGCCACAGGCCGCGTACGGCACCTCTGCTTGTACAGCCACACGACTGTGCTGGGTGACAGTGCTGAGTACCTACAAATGTGTATGCATGTTGTTGTGAGGTAGCTGAACTATGCGTGAATCAAACACCATACACGGCACCTAAGTATGGTTCAGCGATTTTGCTGCATGACGCTGCTGAGCTCCTGCAAACGGGCGTGTGTAAATTGATGTGAGGTGGTTAATTTACATGTGACCGGTCGCGTGCAGCATCTCTGTTTGTATTATTAAGCAATTGTGCTGCACGACGGTGTTGCGACCCTGCCAGCCAGGGTAGGGTCTTTAGTGTGGAAAGCGGTTACTGTGATTGAAGTGTTTGTGTGTGTGTGAGTGTGTGTGTGTGTGTGTGTGTGTGTGTGGACTATGCTGATTGAGAAGTTGCACAACTGTCCTGTGTGTGACGCTGTTGAGCACCAACAAGGATGGGCTTAGACAATTGTTGCCTTTTGTTAACATCATACACAACGTAAGTAGTATACATCTCATCCATCGTGTTGAACGCCCTGGAAATCGTATTACCATACGGTACTTATATCACAGCGTACCGCGAATGTTTTTCACCCCCTCGCAAAGTGTTGCACCCAGTGCCGCATTAGTGCCAGACTGTCACACCAAACATGGTAGGGCATCATTACCACGTAACGGGGGCAGCTAAAATAACTAAGTTACAAGGGCCTCGCGAAGCTTGCATTAGGGTTGATTTAATTAATTTTAAGCATGAACAGACAGGCCAGGAAAGCCTTTAAAGCCGCCCATCACGGGGACAGACAGCTTGGAGGCTGGCCCTCTCCTGGGGAGGAAGGACACCAAGAGGAAGGACGCCTGTAATCCCTTCACATGCGCATCACGCACACGTACCCGCATGCACACACGTACGCACACACACACACACGTACGCGCACACACACACGTACGCGCGCACACACACGCACAAGTACATAATGCACACATACACGCACGTACACAACCACATACACATACGCATGCACGAACACAACACACGCACACACGTACACGCATATACTCACATACGCGCATGCACGCACACATGCGCACGTATGCAAACATACGTGCACTCACACGTACCCGCATGCACAAACACACGTACACGCACGCACACACGTACATACACACGTACGCATACACAAATATGCACGCACACACACACTCTCACACATACACATATGCAAACAAACACGCACGTACGCGCACGCACGCAGACGTACGCGTGCACATGCGCGTGCATATGCAGTGTAGGTGCAGCTCAGTGGGCCAGAAGGCCCTCGCATGGGCTTGCATTGTGTTTATTAATTAAGCAGGGTTGATCAGTTCGTGTTTTTGGGAGCAAGGGTTTGATAAAGTTCGTGAAATTTCTAGAACTTTCAAACTGTTTGAAGGGCTTGATGGGCAATTTTGGGCTCCTCCCTTCACCTTCAAAGCTTTACAAATAGTTGTGTGTGTATTATAATAATTATAGGGGAAAAGGGGCCAGAATGGGGCCATGTCATTATTGTAGAGCAGAAAAAGGAGAACCTTAAGGTGCAGTGCAAGTGCCGCGTTGTATAAATCCTTAGCAGTTCAGAACGGTGTGTGACAAGTTCGGCCGTACGACAAAGGAAACTTCCTGGCCTGATACAGATTACAGATCATATGTTACATATAAATGATTGAACATGTTACTTTTACTGCAAGGAACTAATGGGACTGAACTGGGAGGGGCCGCTGTCCCTTGCAATTTTGACAGACGCATGCTGTAATGTTTGACAAACTCTTGGAAGTTCGTCAAACTTTGACCGAACTCCGAACGGCACTTTTCAAACTCGTTAAAATGCGTGAAAGTTCGCGTATCCACACTTTTGGCCGAACCTCGAACTGAAACCCTGTAATTAAGTGTTGCCCCCCTTGCATTGCTCGCATTGGGCTTTACTAAAAAACTTCGCATCTGTTACGGTACGGTACGGTACCCACCCCTGGTTTTTGTTTGTCTGGGTAAACAGCTGCAGATAAGAGGAGTCTATGCAGTGCACGTTTTATTAAAATGCCCTCCCTTTCCTTTCTTTCCTCTCTCTCCCACCAAATTGCCTAGAAAATATTCATACACACTATAGCTTGCAGCTGAAGCCCTAGGTCACACAAACACACACACACACGCCTACCTGGCTGAACTGCTGCAGATTAGAGGAAGAGTCTGTACGGTGATAGGCCACCGGGGTTCCTTCCCGTTCCCCTGCCATACCGCCTTCAGCAGCAGAGCTTGAGGGCTGAGTTGTCTCAACCCCTCCTGCAAGCGTTCACATATGTTGTGCCCACATTCTAAGTGGGGTCGGCCAGAACCATATATTTATACCTATATACGGTGTACATACGGTATTTTAGCAGGGAAATCACAATACATACGGTCACATACGGTGCGTATATACGGTTCTGGCCAACCCTAGTTCTAAGCCAACCACATGTCATGCAATGCCAATTATGCATCGGGCCTCATGCATCATGCATGCAGCATCTGTACATGAGGGCTGAGATGCGTCAACCCCTCCTGCATGCATACTAGTCTGTGCGTCTGATGTTTGCTACACATGACACTGCAGCACTCGATCATAATGCGGATATGATGCACTTTTGTGTGCAGCGCTGATGTGCGTAAAACATTATGTAACCACACTATCATTTGCACACACAAACACACTCTTTCCTTTCCTCTCTCTCTCTTTCTCTCTCTCTCTCTCTCTCTCTCTCTCTCTCTCTCTCTCTCTCTCTCTCTTTCTCTCTCTTTATACATACATCATATATGTGTGAGCATGCATGTGTGTGTAAACGTATGAGAGAACAACATGAGAGCGTGATGTGTGTTTGATGCAATAAAAAGTCTCTTTGTGCCTTGTACTCCAAAAACAAATTTGAGGTATGCGCTCACGCACATTTAACCAACCAAACCCTATACACACCCTGTCACATCTCATTGTGTGACTGCGCACAAATCCCTGTGCATGCTCCAACTTTCACACAGGGACTTGATACAGGATGCAAGTGAGGGTGTGCTAACTGCACATTGATGGGTGGAGCACACGGACGTGGCTGCGCCTATGATATATATTCTCATCATTCCTTAAAGATTTGTCTGCCTCAGTTGCCGACAATGGCAAAAATAACAGGCCAAGCTTTGTAGAAAAAAATATGCAGGCGATGGCACCACTTGAAAATGAAGATACTTACTTACAGGTAACAGGGTACGGTTACAAACATACAGGGAGGGTGATGTCACTTATATACAGGGCACTATCAAGCAACCTTCAACACAGGGGGAAACAGGTATGCGGACCCGTGCTGAAGCCAAGGGTGACTCCCTCAACCTTTAAAAAAGGGTACACACGCATTCACAAACACAAGCGTATGCACACACATTTGTACTCACCCATACACATGCATGCACGAAAACACGAACGATACAGAAACATCATTTATATGCGTCGACACAACACAACGCAAACAGACCTGTGCTTGAACTAAGGGCCTTGACTCTATGGTGGAGAGGCGGGTTGTCATGGTTGCTTGGACCTTGGGGCTGCGGGCACACACTTGCCGCCTGAAGAGAAGACACACGTGTGTGAGTATGCAGTTCCTTGCTTAAATGCTGTGTCTAAATTGCTGCAGCTTCTGTTGGGTGTCTTATCAACAGACTCAGCTGGAAGGACGTATTCGCATGTAGTGTGTGTGTGCAGTGGACAATTGCATATGCATGTGTGGATGCACAGACACACATGTTTGTGCTCGTATTGATAGGTGTTTGTCAATGTGTGTGTTTGTGAGCGTGCTTGTGTGTGAATAAGTGCAACAACTCAGAGCACGTGAGCACACTCTTGGTAATCACCTCGGTAATGAGCAGCGGTAATGAGCAGCAAGCTGTATGAAAAGCAGCAATAGCATAACATTAAAACACCTACGCAGGCAGTAAGAACCATTCCCCTCATCTCAACATCTCACCTGCAATTGATGATGGCCTGTGATGCCATGGTGCTTGACACCCATCCCTTGATCAGGATGTGCGTTGTGCTCTCTGGCAGGCACTTCTAGTTGTGCTGATGCTGATGCCGGTGTGGGCATGGTTGAAGCGTGAGGCTGCTGCTGGGGTGGCTGTGGTTCTAGGTGGTGGGGCTGCTGCTGCGGCTGCTGCTGCTGCTGCAAATTCTGCAGGATTTTAAAAGAATAGAGAGAGCAGTTCTTCCCTAGACTGACGCTGGAGCGATTGTTGTGTGAAAGAAAAGCTGACTACTCTTACATGGAAAAGAAGCAAGCATTGACAAATGAAATCCCCACATTAGGTCAAGGAAAGCATCACATACGCACCAAGCACCATTTCACCGGTTTCAAGGCACTTGTATTTAACTCTTATAATCGTCCTTCCCCTTCTGCTGCAGTTTGGCAGGTGCTACACCGCAGAATCATAAGTACGCTCATATTCACAAGGCACCACGAGATAGGGAGGAACTTTATATGACGGCAGAGGCAGCCTGACATGGTTGCAGGTGAGAAGACTGCGGTGCATAAGCATTAGAGATCCATATGTAATATAAATGGTATATGTATGGAAAATACAGCAGGGAAATGACCATACATTTATTCATAAATAGGGTTGGCCATAACCGTGCATATACGGTGTGTATACAGTGTATATACGCGGTTTTGGGCAGGGAAACCACCAAATATACGGTCATATACGGTGTATATATACAGTTCTGACCAACACTAATACATATAAACGGTGTATGTATGAAAGTTTCAGCAGGAACGTGGCCATACATTTGTTCATTAAGGTGCGTATACATTTCTGGCCAACTTCATAATTTATAAGCATCAAAACACCTCCCCAACATGAGCGATAGGAACGCGCGCTTGCAACCTGGCTGGTGTCGTAAGAGTGTCCTGCACCTTCAAGGTCAAGCATACACGCTGCAACACAAATACACCAAGCACCAGTGCTTGCAGCAAAGACAGTGGGTATGAGCACTTTAGCTTCAAAAAAGAAGTGGCTCTACCCACAATGACAAGCATTAGCGCAGAAGCGTGAAGTGGCTCTCACTACATGACAAGCACGAGCGTGAAGTGGCTCTCAGGAGCATGAGGTGGCTCTCACCACAATGACAAGCACGAGCGCAGGAGCGTGAAGACTGCGTCGTAAGCAAGTGCTCCATCATAAACAAATAGCCAAATGCAGCATGAATGGCGCCAGAAAACGTGAATGGCACCCAAAAAACGCTTACCTGCTGCTCTTGTGTGGCAGGGGCACGCAGGCTCAAATAACAACTCTGCAACTGCTCAAACTGGTTCATGATACGCCGCTTCTTTACTGCGCGCAGCTCGAACAGCTCGTCTGTTGGTGTGGCAGGGCCTGTGGCAGCAGGTGTAGGTGTGGAAGTAGGTGCTGGTGCAGGTGTTGGTGTGGAGGTAGGTGATGGTGCAGGCGTTGGTGTGTGGAGGTAGGTGCTGGTGCAGGTGTCGGTGTGTGAAGGTAGGTGCTGGTGCAGGTGTCGGTGTGTGGAGGTAGGTGCTGGTGCAGGTTAAGTAGGTGATGGTGCAAGTGTTGGTGTGTGGAGGTAGGTGATGGTGCAGGTGTTAATGTGTGGAGGTAGGTGATGGTGCAGGTTAAGTAGGTGCTGGTGCAGGTGTTGGTGTGAGAGTTATCCAGCAGATGCTGGTATGCCAGCAGATGCTGGTGTGGCAGTGGGAGCCGAAGAGGCAGCAGTGGTGCAGCAGCGAATGCCAGACATGCCTGATATCTTTTGCTGTACTAGTGCTGCTGGGTTAATAGGCGTGGGTACGGTAGCAGGGGGCAGCGGAAATGTAGGCCCAGCAAAAGCAGGGGCGACATGCTTTTGTTCACCTTCCTACGCTTCGTGCTGTCGCTTTGACACCAATTAATCCAAATCCGACCCTGTCTTCGCATACTTATTTTGCTACACTTCTAAAATGCACAGACTCAAAAAGTACAAATTTGCAGTATAAATTTTTAAGCCTGAAAGTGAGGCTTATTCCGTGTTTAAGCAAAAACCTAGGGAGGAAGGCATGCACAGGAGGGTAAAAACTGTGAAAACACAGGAAAAACTTACAAATAAAAAACCTAGCTTTTGCAATATCTATGATTACCTGCGTTTACAGAGTGTAGACTGAACTGTTTTAGATGGGGTACCTATCTCGCTTCTTGCCTACTTGCCTATTTGAACTGTTTTAATTGCAGTATCTATCTCGCTTCTTACCTGCCCCCCCTTCCTGTAGGCTGTGGTGCGAGCTTCCAGCGTTCCCTGCGGCCTCTTCCTCCATTGACCTCAGATCCTTTGTGTGCACAGTGCGTGCATGGATGGGTGTGGGTGCGAGCGTGTGTGCGTGGGTTTGTGGATTGTGAGCATACAAAAACACCTCCTTGCTTTTAAGCTTGATTCCAGTGGTTTCCGCGTGTGTATGCACGTGCGTGTTTGGTTTTGTTAAAGTGTGTGCAGCCATCTGTACACGTAGGCCTGGCTTGTGCAAGCTATAAACGCACGCATTGAGAATGTGTGCATGTGTGTACGTACCCGAGCCAGCATAGCAATGTCCATGGCTGAAGAAGGAATTGCATACGCAGGGGCGGGCGGTACAGGGGGGACTGTGATCTGAGGGACGGATGATGCAGAAGCAAGCAGCGTGCTCACACCAGCCCCACTAACACCTGCATGATGAGATGCTGGGGGTGGGGGGGGGAAGGTGCCTGCTTCTGGCACCACAGCTGAAGCTTGTGCCTGTGCTGGCAGTGCTGGTTGCTGCAACAGTGGCGGTAATCCTGCGGCTATTCCTGCTGATGATGGTGGTGGAGGCAGAGGTGCAGTCGATTTTGGGTGTGAGGGTCGGTCAGGAGCTTTAAGTGGTGTGCCGGTGCTGACGCCGTATGTGCTGCCCTCCTGTTTAATGTACATGTGCTTTGCTGCTGCTACTGGCTGAGCTGCTGCTTGTGGCCGTGCTGCTGCTGGCTGTGCTGCTGCTGGCCGTGCTGCTGCTGTTGGCTGCGCTACGGCTGTTGGCTGTGCTGCTGCTGTTGGCTTTGGTGGTGCTGCTGCTCCAGGCACTGTTGCTGAAGTTGCACCCAACACCGGTAACCCTGGGATTGTGTTGAGTGGTTGGGTATGAGGGGCGGCAGCATTATTCCAGCTGCTGCTGTGTGGCAGTCCACCCCTTGCACCAAGCCCCTCACACACACCCTGACTCACGTTTGGGGTGTCCGTGGGGGGGGCCCTGAGTACGCCTCCTGTGTAGGCAGATGGACTTGCACAGTCTGTGTAGGGGGGGAAATTAGTGCGTGACATCAAGTGCGCTTTGTGCGTGGCATCAGGTGCGTTGTGGCTATTGCATGGTGTCAAGTGCGTTGTAGCTAATGAATGGCGTCAAGTGCGTTGCGGCTAACGAATGGCGTCGAGTGCGCTGTAGCTATTGCATGACATTAGGTGCGCTGTGGCTATTGCATGCGTCAAGTGCGTTGTGGCTAATGAATGGCGTCGAGTGCGCTGTGACTTTTGCATGGCACCAGGTGCGCTGTGGCTAATGCATGAGGGCCAGGTGTCTGCAGCAGAAATCTGCAGCTGGTATCTTTGCCTTGGTGCTTCTTCTTGCATCTGAGTGATTGAGCACTGATACAAGGACGTACACGAAACATGCTAGTATCAGCACGTAAACAAACCCAAACAAGCACATGCACAGCAGCAAACACACTTGTACCTGTCATCCCTCCTGCTGCCTCCCCCTCCTGCTTCACGCTCACAGGCCCAGCAACCCCCGCCCCATGCGCAGCAGCAGCTGCAGGGTTGCCTTGAGCAAGGCCTAGGCAAGGGCTGCTCTGTTGCAGCTGTGGCTGCTGTGGCTGCTGCTGCTCTAGGTGCATAGGAGGGAAGTAGTGCTGCTGCTGAGGGTGATGCAGAGACCCCTGTATACCTTCCTCCTGCTGTACTTGATGTCCTGCAGCCGGCCTGGTGTTACAATAGTTGTGCTGCTGCTGCTGCTGCTGCTGCTGCTGCTGCGTGTCCAGACGGTGTTGCCGGCCCTTGCTGGTCACGCTGTTCAGGTCGCGCTCAAGCACGCCCAGCTGGCTGCGCAACACCGCTAACTCCTTTTCCTTGTGCTGCCTGCTTGGATAAGCAGCAAGGTGTGGCAAAAGAGTGCAGGGGCGTACGTATGTGTGTGTATGTGTGTGTACAAGTGTAGTAGCAGCCCCTGGGAAGGAGAAGCGGCATCCTGTTCGTCGCTACTCTCATACATGTTAATACACCCGAATGAATAGCAAGTAAGCGTAAAGTGCAGAATCGCAGCTCTTGATACACGATACTCCGTTCTGCTAAAATAAGTTATACACGTGAATTACCCCAAACAGAATGGCTTTACACAAAACTTCTGCTCGGCGCGTTAAATGTCTGTGTGTGAGACACATACCCACCCATTCACACTCTCCCTCAGAAGAGCATGCAAGTGAAGTAAGCAGTCCCTCTTTCTTCACAAACAGACTGACTCACTGTGCGTCTGAAGTATCTCCACACCCTCTACCCACACTTTTTACAATAATTAGGCGTAGCTTAGGCCGCGATTGCAAATGTGTGCTGTACATGACTGATTATTTGCCTGCCAAACATGTTGTGCGTACCCCGTATAGTTATGTTTTTGGCCTATTTTGCTTACATCCCCTTACGCCACGCATACAGATTGACACACAAGAAGCACACACACGCAAGCAGAAACACACACACACACAACACACACTCACTTGGCCTCCCTGAGGAACAGCAACAAGAGCTGCAGGCTACTGCTGGCCTCATGACGAGCAAGCTGATCACGTTTGCCCTTCAGCAGCCCAATGACTTCATCCAGATCCGTTATGTGCAGCTTCTTGTCCGTACCAACGAGCGCCTAGTATTAAAGGAGGGGGAGAATGGGGGATGGCAGTTACATTAAAGCACAAAAGCAGGGCTCATTAAGAACACACCGTGTACCGTTTCTGATGGTGTGTTTGGAGCATTTCCTGCTTTGAGTCCCGCACATACACCGTACTTATGTTTAGACCAACCACATCACGTACCATACCTTTCTAAGCATTTGTCTGGATTGTATGTCAAAAAGTTAGGTTACATTCACTGGTTCAAATGCTCCTTCATTCTAGCATTGGGATGAGCATCGGTCAGGCATGGCACAAGAGTGCATAACATCAATTGCGTGGACATCAATGAGGTATGCTAAACTACGTGTGTACGTGTGAAAGGATATGCTTTCGCAGGCTTGGTGCTGGTTTTCTGGAAAGCAGAGATCACAGTCTGAATTCAGGAGAGGAGGACAAAGGATTGCCACTGGACTTGCAGCTAGCTAAAAGTTCAATTTCAGGGTTGGCCAAAGCCAATAATCAATTTAGGCGTGCTTGCGAGTAAACCCATACAGGCCATACTGGATGGTGTGCAGTCCTTATAACAGGACTTGTATGTGTACACAGAGGGTGGGAACTAAACTTGAAAGGTCCAGCACGCGTAGCACATTATGGCTGCATACCTGCTGCACCAAATCTGCGAGCGAGGAGGAGTTTTCGGCTGCATGAGTGGCGGCCGCCTTGACAAGAACTTTGCTGAGCAAAAAGTTGGGGTAAATGTGGTCTGTCGTCAAGTAGTTGCCACATGAGGGGCAGTTGCGGCGGTGCTTGAGGTGTGTGGTGATGCATTGGTAGCAGAAGGTGTGGCCACAGGTGGTCACAAACGCGTCGTGAATGGTGTCAACACATATGGGGCACTGTGGAGGGGTAAGTGTGTGAGTGTGAGTGTGTGTGTGTGTGTGTTGAGCGTGTGTGTGTGTGTGTGTGCGTGTGTGTGCGTGTGTGTGTGTCTGTGTGTGTATGTGTGTGTGTGTGTGTGTGTGTGTGTGTGTGTGTGTGTGCGTGTGCGTGCCGGTGTGTGCCAGTGTGCCAGTGTGCGCATGTGTGTGTGTGTGTGTGTGTGTGTGTGTGTGTGTGTGTATGTGTGTGTGTGTTGTGTGTGCGCGAATGTATGCATGAGCCACGGGTGTGTGTATGCTTCGTGTGTGCACCTGCAAGTCATCGGGTGTGAGGCCCACAGGCAAACTGTTTGCGTTCGGTGGTTCTCCATACAGCTGGTCAAGTTCTGAACCTGCTCCCCCTCCAGCAGATGTGGGGCGCAGGTCTCCAGAGTGGGATGAGAGCTCCATGGCTCAGAGACTCAATTGAAGGTTGAAAATGTGCATCTTGGAACCCCGTATAAAATTTATAAAATTTCTTGGCCAACTGTTCTATTGAATTTGCAGGGCGATGACCCTAGATACTGCACCTCAGCTCTTTATTCTTTTTTTGTTTGAAAGAGTATTTTACACTGATTCATTTGAAAGTCCATTAACCACCCCGACTGCTGCAATGGGCAAGCTGAGAGTGGCAGCTGGCCTCGGCATGCAAGTGACCGTCCTTCAAGCCTTGGATTACTCGGTATGATCCTTTGCCTCCAGTTGATGGCATTGAGCCTGCTCCTGTTCAAATTTCCCAAGAGGACCTCACTGCTGCAAGCGACCGATTCAGATTCCAGCGTTATAAACAGGTAATGCACATGTACAC
>Ga0307963_1000258_pt1 | contig 32478 bp, 15 predicted proteins | sample OrgLakmetagen594_FD_201829 | JGI IMG/M metagenome (GOLD analysis project Ga0307963, IMG submission 201829) | Saline water microbial communities from Organic Lake, Antarctica - #594 | ecosystem: Environmental > Aquatic > Non-marine Saline and Alkaline > Saline | place: Antarctica: Organic Lake... | reverse complement strand
CCGACGCAAGTCGCAGACTTCGAACCCCCTTTTGAGAAAGGGGGTTCGAAGATCTGCGAGTTGCTCGAAGGGATTTACGCGCCTGACGCGTAAATCCCTTCGACAAGCGCTCCGTAATAAGCGACCTTATTACGCTAAAGCGTCCCTCACGGGTAAGCGACCTCGACCCCCCTACGGGGGGAGAGCGAACCTACAAAAATCCGACGGAGGACGCGCTCGGAATTGGCGTCCCTCACGGGGCGTCGTAATTGGCCCCCCCCCGTAGGGGGAGGGGCGCCAACCCGTCCCGCCAGGGGCGGGGGACGCCGGCGGATTTGGCCGTAGGCCAAATCCTACCCAATTCCGACTCTACGAGCGAACCTACCCCCCCCTATATATATAAGGGGGGGAGCGACGATCCCCTATATATATAAGGGGATCGTTCGCTCGTACGATAAAAGGGGGTTCGAGATCTGCGAGTTGCTTCCCCGCCCCCGGCGGGCCGAAGAGTGGGGAGTATCGCGCCGCCCTCACGGGCCTCCCCCCTGCGGGGGGGCGCGCGATACTCCCTTCGAGTAAGCGCTCCAGTATTTTGCCTATCGTTCGCTCGTACTATATTAGGCTAAATCTTCTGGACGGCCCCCCCTGGACGGGTATTTACCCCCCCCCCCCCCCTTAGGGGGGAGGGGGGGCCGTCCAGAACAAGTAGGCTGCTTACGCGTCGGGGGATAATTGGGTAGGATGGGCCCATCCTACCCAATTATCCCCCGACGGAAGCAATCCACGGGCAAATACTACGCAAGCGTAAAAACTTACTTGTGTACTCGGAGTACTTTACTTATTTTTAATTGATATAAGGATCGGAATTTACTTTATCCCGTCTTTTCCTTTTAACAGTTTCAATTTTCCCAAGTTAGTGTTTTAGCATGGTGGGCATATCGCCGTTCCCCTGTGGGGGCTTACACTAAAGATTAAAAGTTGAGGGAAGTTTATCCCTTAGGGGGATTATTGGTCGGATTTGTGCCACCCTTACAAGCCACCTGCAGAGTGGCATGTACGTAGGATAAAAATCCGTAGGTCCTGACCTGTGCGAGCTCATAGGTCGCTTACCCGTGAGGGACGCTTTAGCGTCCCTGACGGGTAAGCGACCTTCGCACTAAAGCGTCCCTCCCCGAAGGGGGGGTAAGCGACCCCCTCACGGGGACCCCCCGTAGGGGGGAGGGATATGGGCAGGAGACCCCATATATATGGGAGGGGGACGCCACCAAAATACTAGCGTCGGATTTTGGTGGCGTCCTCGGAAATAGCCCCGCTATTCGCGAGGCTAGGTTCCCCTCACGGGTCCCATATAAATGGGACCCGTGAGGGGAACCTACAAAAATCCGACTGACCTACAAAAATACGACGGACTTACAAAAATACGACACTCAGATTTTGGCGCCGTCCGAGCGAATGGTCCGAGCGAGACCCACGCGAACAAATCCGACCCAACCCGTGAGGGACGCAACCTCCTATATCCTTCTTCTTTGCACTCTACGCGTTCGAGCGCCTCTTTGAAGGGGTAGCCCTAAAACCGCGTAGCAACTTAGAAGGGGCGTCACTGTACTGCTCAGTTGACTGACGTAGAAACCCCTTTTATTACTAATAAAAAAATCGATAAAGTATTCTATTAAAATGACCACCGCAAGGAGGTAAAAATCTCTTCGGGCTTGTATAACATAAATCTAAATAGACTAACTTTTAAAGTTAATACATAAAAAAGCGTAGAACCTATTGACGATGTTTTCCTATTTATAGGAAAACATCGTCAATAGGTTCTACGCTTTTTTATGTATTAAAGTTAGGGCCGTAACCTTAGAGAACAGTCCCGCTTACGCCTGTGGTTTGAGGTCGCCTCCTACCTTTCGACGTCCTAGAACCGCTGACCTTTGGTAAAGCTTAGCACTTAATTGACATAATCTAATTAAGTTCTAAGCGCTGCGTCCCTAAAGGGGGAAGCCCGGCCGGGCCCCCCCTTTAGGGGGGGCCCATAATCCTATCGTCCGGTCGGACGATCCTGGTAGGTCGCCTCCCTGACGGGTTTGCCTCCCCCCCTACGGGGGGAGGCACGCAAACCCGTCAGGGAGGCGCTAGGTATTCGCCTCCCCCCCGTAGGGGGGGAGGCGCTAGGAATTCGCCCCCCCCCTACGGGGGGGGGCGAATTCCGACAGAGCGGACGAGACTCGCGAGTCTCGTCCGCTAATAGTTCATTCAACTAAAGTTGAATGAACTTATTGGGGGGTTTTAACCGAAACGTCCTGAAGTTGATGCAATTAAGAAAGCAGCATAAGTAAAGATATAACCCACGGAGAAATGCGCTAAACCTACTAGACGTGCTTGTACAATTGATAAAGCTACTGGTTTATCTTTCCAGTAAACTAAATTAGCTAAAGGCGTTTTTTCGTGTGCCCATACAAGAGTTTCAATTAACTCTTGCCAGTAACCACGCCATGAAATAAGGAACATGAAGCCAGTAGCATAAACAAGATGTCCAAAAAGGAAAGTCCATGCCCAAACTGAAAGACTATTCATACCAAATGGGTTGTAACCATTAATAAGTTGTGATGAGTTTAACCATAAGTAATCACGTAACCATCCCATTAAATAAGTAGAAGATTCATCAAATTGTGACACATTTCCTTGCCATAATGTTAAATGTTTCCAATGCCAATAGAAAGTAACCCAACCAATAGTGTTAAGAGTAAACTAGAGGGCGGATTTACCCAACCCCCCGTCTTCAAATCCGGACGTGAGACTTTCACCTCATCCGGCTCCCGGCAGGCGCTTTATGCCTCCTGAGGAGGCTGACGACCATCACGGCGACGACGCACAGCGCGTCTATACTTCTTCTGATCCGAGTGCGTCTTTTCAAAATGACAAGACTTATGAAGCAGTTGCAGGTTAAAATAAGAATTTGAACCTCCAGCACTACGTGGTTTAATGTGGTCAATCTCCCAATTCAGTGAATCCTGCATGGTAAATGAAGTATTGCAAAAAGAACATTTACCGCGCTGCATTCTCAACAGATAACGAATACCTGTAGGGAATGGAGAGTATTTAACCATACGATTACTCCAGTATAGGCCAGAGTCCGGGTTATAAGGAGATTCGTTACCCTTAACTTTGACGTGTTTTTTACTAGACACCCAAGAAAGATATGGAAGGAAATTAGCTCTCAGCTCATTACCCTTCCACTTCTTCTTGCCAACAAAAACCCAGTTACCATGGCGCGTCTTTCCATCGAAGAAATAAGTTCCCCCGTTAGGCATATATTTGGCACGCAAAGCGTGACGACCCATTTTGTTGCCACGTTTTTCACGACGAAAGACCCAAGCTCTAAGCTTTAGATAGATTAGATGAGTGATTTTCTTGAAGACACTAATACATTCAGAATATCTGAAGGAATTTGCCCAACCAACAATAATGGGACGAAGCTTTTCGATTAGGTCGTAGCTACTGCTAGCCTTATTTCGGCGAATAATAGTACCAACCTTATCCATAAGCTTCTTAACATTTTGTGTGGAAGGACGGATATGTACTTTGTATCTCCAATTCCCGTATTTACGGCGAATCATAATAATTTGAAAGCCCAAGAACAAGAATCCCTGTCGCACGTCTTTCACAGAGGACTTTTCCTCAGAAATTTCAAGACCCATTCCTGACAGCCAAATGCGTGCCTCCTTAATGCACTCGTTTAGAATGTCAAGGTCGCTATGGATAACAATAAAGTCATCAGCATATCGAACGAAACCAAGCGCATTAGCTCTGGCAACTGGACCATGGTTAGGAACGCCTTTACCCGGAGGTAAACGGCGCACAACACTACGCAAGTGTTCCTCTAGCCCATGCAAAGCAATGTTCGCTAGGAGCGGAGAGATAACGCCACCTTGTGGTGTACCAGATGTAGTTGGAAGAACGTCACTCTTTTTGAGCTTGGCTCTCGAATTAGCGAAGCCTTCCATTACACCGCACTTAAGCCATGCAGAGATTTGAGTCCTCATTTCCGGGAACGTACCAATTTTCTGTAAAAGAGCGTCGTGGTCAATACGGTCAAAACACTTTGCAATGTCAGCATCAAAAATGAACTTAGGTAAGTTATGACGCAAATCTAGAAAGATAGCCTCAATTGCATCATGGCAACTGCGGCCAGGACGGAAACCATAGGAATTAGGTTCGAAAACCGCCTCCCATTCAGGTTCCAGTGCTAATTTGGCTAACATTTGTTTAGCGCGATCCATCATAACCGGAATACCTAGAGGTCTCATTTCTGATTTGCCAGGTTTGGGTAACCAAACTCTCCTAATAGGAAGCGCTTTACCATTTAAGCTAAGATTTTGCGCAAGACGGAACTTACTTTTTGGAGTGCTAGCGATACGACGATCAAAGCCAGCCGTACGTTTTCCCTTATTTAAAGTAGTAACCTGACGGACTGCAAACAACCTTGCCGAAACACTACGAATCAGAATACTTTGTAACCAATGAAGTCGTTTAGAATTTTGGCACCTTTTTGCTTTAAATATACGGCGTTGAATTTTAGATACGCGGCTGTTAACCACGTTCCAGTTAATACTATCCCAATCAGGGATAGAAACGAAATCAGAATAGTAACGTGGAAGTTTAGATTTCTTATTAGACATACCGTAGTAAGAAAGCGGCTTGAGGTGCCTTCACCTGCCCCCCTGGACGTCAGCGTATCACCAGCACAGACGCACCAGCGCATTTGCTTCTTCCAGGAGTCTCTCACCTGAGTGGCATACGGCTGGCAGCCTACCAGAACAATAAGAATTGTAATGGAGCCAAACAGGCTTTCCACCGTTCCACACGCGGGCTTCATTCGACACTTAGGTGCTACACACTACTCCGTAGTGCCCTCCCCGAAAGAAGGTATCCGGTCGTGTAAGCTGGACGAGACTTACACGTGTCACTCGCTAAGAACGACTCACGAGGAGAGGTTCCTGCGACATCTATTACCGTTTGTCGATGCACGAAGCTTAAATGGAACTCCATATGTCGATACTCCCCAACCTTTGCTCAATTCGTAAGTAAGGTGCCACCCTTACCCTATAAGGTTGAAGATAGGACCACCGGCGGTCCTGGAGAATTTTACTCCTCCACGCGTGTAGTTAGAGCGAGGTAGAAGGGACCCAACAAGGAGTCCCTTAACTACACAAGCCCCCCTTCTTTCCCACCGAAGTGGTTAGAAGGAACGGGTCGCACCATCCAAAAAACAGCTAAATAGAAAGCATCGTAGGCAGAAATATCACAAGTACCACCACGTCCTGGTCCATCACAAGGGAAACTGTAACCAAAATCTTTTTTATCAGGCATTAATTTAGAACCACGTGCATCTAAAGCACCTTTAACTAAAATAAGTGTTGTTGTATGAAGGCCTAAAGCGATAGCATGGTGTACTAAGAAATCACCTGGTCCAATTGTTAAAAATAAAGAGTTTTGGTTATTATTAATAGCTTCTAACCAACCAGGCAGCCATAAGCTTTGACCTGCCGAGTAAGCTGAGCTTGAAGGAGAAGCTAATAATAAATCAAATCCATACAATGATTTACCTTGAGCCGCTTGGATCCATTGTGCAAAAACTGGTTCAATTAAAATTTGTTTTTCCGGTGTACCAAAAGCTTGTACCACGTCATTATGAACGTATAAACCTAAAGTATGGAACCCTAAGAATAAAGAAACCCAGCTTAAATGTGAAATAATAGCTTCTTTATGGTCTAATACACGCGCTAAAACATTACCTTTGTTTTGTTCAGGATCATAATCACGGATAAAGAAAATAGCTCCATGCGCAAAAGCACCACACATAATGAAACCAGCAATATATTGATGGTGTGTATAAAGAGCAGCTTGTGTTGTAAAATCAACTGCTAAATAAGCATAAGGAGGTAATGAATACATATGTTGTGCAACTAATGAAGTAATTGTACCTACTGAAGCTAAAGCTAAGCCTAGTTGGAAATGTAAAGAATTGTTGATTGTATGAAATAATCCTTTATGACCAGCACCTAATCCACCAGCAGGCGGTGTGTGTGCTTCTAAAATAGCTTCTAATCGGTGCCCAATACCAAAGTTTGTACGGTACATATGACCTGCCACAATGAAAAGAACTGCAATAGCTAAATGGTGGTGAGCCATATCAGTTAACCATAAACTTTGAGTTTGTGGGTGGAAACCACCTAAAAAAGTTAAAATGGCAGTACCTGAACCTTCACCTGTACTAAAAGCATGTGAAGCAGTATCTGGATTTTGTGCATAAGCTGCCCAATTACCTGTCCAAAAAGGTGTTAAACCTTGCGGATGTGGTAAAACTGATAAGAAGTTGTCCCATCCAACATGTTGTCCACGTGATTCAGGAATAGCTACGTGAACTAAATGTCCTGTCCATGCTAATGAACTAACACCAAATAAACCCGATAAATGATGGTTTAAACGTGACTCGGCATCTTTAAACCATGATAATGAGGGTTGAAAATTAGGTTGTAAATGAAGCCAGCCAGCAAATAAAAAAATTGCTGAGACTAAAGCTAAAAACACAGAACTAACATATAATTCTTGGTTAGAACGTAAACCAATTGTAAACCACCATTGGTAAACACCTGATGTTGCAATATTTACTGGACCAGAGGCACCACCACGTGTAAATGCTTCAACTGCTGGTTGACCAAAATGAGGGTCCCAAATTGCATGAGCAATAGGACGTACGTGAATAGGATCAGTTACCCATTGCTCAAAATTACCTTGCCAAGCCACATGGAATAAATTTCCAGATGTCCATAGGAAAATAATAGCTAATTGACCAAAATGAGAAGCGAAAATCTTTTGATAAAGATTTTCTTCAGTCATACCATCATGACTTTCAAAATCATGTGCTGTAGCAAGTCCAAACCAAATACGACGTGTACTTGGATCTTGTGCTAGCCCTTGGCTAAATTTCGGAAACAGCTTTGTTGCCATATCTTACTCCTACGGTCTCGTAAGACCACTTTTTCTCTGCAAATAACACTTTGATTTTTAGGCAAAAAAATTAATAAAAAAATAGGTTTTACGGACTATAGGCTCTTACGAGGCGTAGAGCTTTATAGAATAAATTTCTTATCTTCCGTCCCCCCCCATATAGACGGGGAGGGTGACTATCCGACCCCCCCCCGCAGGGGGGAGGGGGACGCGACTCACGAGTCCGCTCTTAATAAATTTTTTCAAGAAACCCGTACTCGCAAATAGACTAGGAGCGCCCCTCACGGGGTCCTGTCCCGAAGGGACCCGTGAGGGGCGCTCCTTAATAAGCGACCTCCCATATAATCTATATGGGACCCGTGAGGGGGACCTAAAGTCGAAGTTTTCAATATCCCTACAGGATATTTTAAATCTTCGAGTTTTAGGTTCGCGAGTAGAGTTGGAATTGGGTCGGACCCGTGAGGGCGCCTCCCTCACGGGTTAACCCGTGAGGGAGGCGCCCTCACGGGTCCGTAGGTCCCCCCCGTGAGGGGGACCTATAAAACATCGTCAATAGAAATTTATTCGATAAAGATTTTCTCCCCGAAGGGGGGAAAACTTCGACTTTACTAAGGATCAAACGGTCGTGCCTACCCCCCCTCCATATTTATTGGGGGGGGGTAGTCGTTATAACTCTTATGTGCGGGGCTACCTTTACAGGTAATATTTTATTTTTGTATATTTAATCGAATATTCCATTTCCTATCTTTTAACTCCCTTACATTCTCTATTTAATAGTAAATATCTTTATCGAAGAAATTTTGTGGGTCCGCTCCGTTATATATGGGAGCGGAGGCGCTCGGAATTGGGTCGGACCCGTGAGGGCGCCGCCCTCACGGGCCTCCCCCCTACGGGGGGGGTCAACCCGTGAGGGAGGCGCCCTCCCCCCCCCGCAGGGGGGAGGGCGCCAATTCCGACACAAGTCGCAGACTTCGAGTACGGCCCCCTCCTATTTAGGAGGGGGGGGGCCGTACTCAAGATCTGCGAGTTGTAGGTCCGCTCTCCTGCCCCAGAGGTCGCTTATTACGCTTTAGCGTAATAAGCGCTAGGATTTTTGCGTCCGCAAAAATCCGACGGAGGTCGCATAAATTGCGTACGCAATTTATGCGCTCGGAATTGGCGTACGCCAATTCCGACTCTGCGAGCGAACCTAGGCTCGCGACTAGCGAGGCTAGTTCGCTCGCACTCGAAGGGAGTTTCGCGTCAGGCGCGACCCTCACGGGTCCCTTCGACCCCGTGAGGGGCGCTCAGAGTCTATTCGCTAGTAATCTAAATTTCTTCGACTTTAATTTTTTAAATGCGTAGTGTGTAGTGCTAAAGACTTTTGTGTACTTTTGAACACTATATCACGACGTTAATGCTTGTACGTACTCAATGATTACGTACGAGACAAAATATTAATAGTGAGTAAAACACGCCACTTAAAAATTAAATGCCATTATCTTATATATAAAAGATAATCTCTATCTATATTTAAAACATAAAGAAGGGAGATTTTTTAAAAACGAATACTACGTATTCGTTTTTATGGTTAAGCGATCCGTTAGTCAATTATTCCCCCTAAAGGGAAACCTTCGCACAGAGTAGTCTACGCACAACTCCTACTGAATATTTGAAGTTAACCAAACTCGAAGTTTTAAATTTATCTTACTCGCGAATAGTGAGAAGCGTCAGGTCGCTCATTACGCTAAAGTGCGAAGCGTCAGGTCGCTTCCCTCACGGGTACGGAGCGCCCCTCAAGGGTCCCTTCGAGTGCGAGCGAACGATCCCCTTATATATATAGGGGATCGTCGCTCCCCCCCTTCGGGGGGGTAGGTTCGCTCGCAGAGTCGGAATTGGCGCATGCGGCGTAATTGGCGTGCGCCAATTACGCCGGCGGATTTGGCCTCCCTCACGGGGGCCAAATCCGACCCAATTCCGAGCGCATAAATTGCGTCCCTCACGGGGCAATTTATGCGACCTCCGTCGGATTTTTGCGTCCGCAAAAATCCTAGCGTCGGATTTTTGCGCACGCAAAAATCCTAGCGCTTACCCGTGAGGGACGCTTTAGTGCGAAGGTCGCATATTACGCTGAAGCGTAATATGCGCTAGGATTTGTCCGCGGACAAATCCGACTTCAGGTCGCTTATTACGCTTTAGCGTAATAAGCGCTAGGATTTTTGTAGGTCCGCTCTAAGAGCGGACCTACAAAAATCCGACGTAGGTCGCATAATTTGCCCCGTGAGGGACGCAAACCCGTGAGTGATGCGACCTACGTCGGATTTTTGCCCCGTGAGGGACGCAAAAATCCGAGCGCTTACCCGTGAGGGACGCTTTAGTGCGACCTTCGCACTGAAGCGGACCCGTGAGGGATGCGACCTTCGCACTAAAGCGTCCCTCACGGGTAAGCGACCCCCTCACGGGGACCCCCCGTAGGGGGCCCGTGAGGGGGGCAGGAGACCCGTGAGGGGGACCAACGGATTTCGCCTAATTTATTAAGCTAAAACCGACCCAATTACGACTCTACTCGCGTACCTACCCCTTTTTGGGGGGAGCGAATAGCGAGTCTATTAGCTAGTACGACTTTTTCTTCGAGAAAAAGTCACTTAGAGTTCCTTTTTTTAACTTAGATAAAAAATATTATCTGTATTTAAGCACAAATTTGGTTTATCACTCCCCGCAACTGTTATTCATTTTAATATGTCTAATTATAGTATATCAAAAATTTGATATTGTTTATTTAAAAACTAAAAACTAGTATAAGTAAATAGCTGCTTTTTAACTGTTGACTATCTTTTCTTTTTAAGGTTCGTTTTAAAGCCATAATATTGAAATATAGATTTCAATGAAGACGGACGTTTTTTTTTGATTGAACCAAACTACAGTTTTTAGTTAGATTTATTATTTCTATAAATATAAATAATATTTATTATTTATAAGTATATATATAAATGTATATACATATATATATATATACACTTTTATACTTTAATACTTTTTTCGTTCCTTTTCGTTTTTTTCTTAACTTTCAATAGGGTTATATATAAAGTGATACAAATTCGAACTACATATTTATGTAAAAAATTGTATAAAGTGTACCACTTTATATATAGTTATTATATGTATATGTTTGGGGTATTTATCACCTTGATAACAGAGGGTAAGGGTTTACTTCGTCGTATTTTGTTTTTCCTTATTATGTATCATATACATTTAATAGAACAGAAGCGCTAACCTAAGGTCTCCAAAGGGCGCTTATGCAAGTAGGTTAGCGAGTAGAGTCGTAATTGGCGTATGCAGCGTCCCCCGCCCCTGGCGGGACGGGTTGCCTGGACGACCCTATTTGTATAGGGTCGTCCAGGCAACCCGTCCCGCCAGGGGCGGGGGACGCTGCATACGCCAATTACGAGCGCCTCCGTCGGATTTTTGTGGGTCCGCTCCCATATATATGGGAGCGGAGGTCGCATAAATGTCCTCCCCCCTGCGGGGGGGGGCAATTTATGCGCTCGGAATTGCGTCGGATTTTGCCTAATTGACCCGTGAGGGAGGCAAAATTCGTAGGTCCCCCTCACGGGTCTCCTGCCGCAGAGGTCGCTTACCCGTGAGGGACGCTTTAGTGCGAAGGTCGCATCCCTCACGGGTCCGGAGCGCCCCTCACGGGGTCGAAGGGACCCGTGAGGGAAGCGACCTCCCATTTATATGGGAGCGGACCTAAAGTCGAAGTTTTAAATATCCCTACAGGATATTTAAAATCTTCGAGTTTATCGAATAAATTTATATATAAATTTATTCGATAAAGATTTGAAATTTCTCGGAGAGAAATTTTAAACTTTGACTTTGAAATTTATGGGATAAATTTCAAATCCAACTCAAAAAAGTTACACCTAATTATAGCACTTATTTGTTCCATAAGTTTATTTAAATATTAGGTAAACCTATCAACATTGCATTGATATCACATTCTTGCTCTAAATTTTTTTTAGAGTTATTTATATGGAGATATAAAAAACATATCTCTAATATAAAAACTTTTATCTCTGCTTTAGACAGTGATAGATTTTTGGTTTATATCATGATAATGATATGTCATCCTATCTATCTGCTGTTTTAAGAGACTTTAAGAAAGCGTATTTTAACAAGATTGGCGAATGGTAATCTTACATAATTTAGGGTCACGTACCAAGCGGTAAAAATGTAACAATTGCTTACTTTGTGCTCCCTTTCGTGCGTCGTGATCTTTTTTGACCTACAAAAATCCAAAAATCATAGTGTCGGATTTTTGTAGGTTCGCACCCATATATATGGGAGGTCGCTTATTAAGCTTTAGTGCGACCTTCGCACTAAAGCTTAATAAGCGACCCCCTCACGGGGACCCCCCGTAGGGGGCCCGTGAGGGGGGCAGGAGACCCGTGAGGGGGACCTACAAAAATACGACGGACGAGACTCCGTCCGCCGGTACCGGCGGGTCCCGTGAGGGGTCCGCTCGTAGGTAAAACTCGAATATTTTCTCGCCCCGAGGGGGGAAAATATTCGAGTTTTTAAATATCTTCGAGATCCCCCCTATATATATAAGGGGGAAAAAAAATTATATAGAATTTTTTTCGAGCAAAGATTTACTTAAACCTTTGTCCGTTTAACTGGAGTTCGTCTAACCTGGTGTTAGTATAACTTGGCTTTTAGAAATCAAGTATACCTTGATTTCAACATTCAATTTGCGAGCGTTTTCGAGAGGCTACCGTCGGGTTATAAGCGCTAAGTGATACTGACTTTTTCAATTGTGCCTTAGGTATTAGGAGTATAGGAGTATAGGAGTATAGGAGTATAGGAGTATAGGAGTATAGGATTATAGGAGTATAGGAGTATAGGAGTATAGGAGTATAGGAGTATAGGAGTATAGGAGTATAGGAGTATAGGAGTATAGGAAGAAAAGGTTATGTCATTGCTGCTACTACGCCTTACATTTAAGGATACATTATGGATAAATGTAATGTATAAACTGTATAGAAGATATTTATATGGGAATTATTTCTATAACCTATAAGATTTTAAAAAGAAGATTTTTAATATAAGATTTTTAATGGGAAACAGAGCTTGCCCTCCCCCGTAGGGGGGATACGCGCTCGTATTTGTATCCACCTAGCGGGTGGATACAAATACAACAATAGGCGAAGGCCAATTACTAGTCATCAGCGGGCGTCTCCCTCACGGGTTGGCTCCCCCCTTATATCCGCGGGGGGAGTCGTAATTGGGTCTTTTTTGGGGCGTATTTGTCCTACAGACAAATACGCCGGAGAAATCCTACGCAACTCTGCAGGACGGCCCCCTCACGGGTCTCCCCCTCCGGGGGGAGAGAGTAAACCCCCCCCGGAGGGGGAAGGGGGTTGTCCTGGAAGCAACTTGCAGATCTTGAACCCCCTTATATATACGTCAAAAGGGGGTTCAAGTCTGCGACTTGTCGAAGGGACCCGTGAGGGGAACTCGCAGATCCCCTCACGGGCGAACCCCCTTTTTAGAAAAGGGGGTTCAAGTCTGCGACTTGTCGAAGGGACCCGTGAGGGGAACTCGCAGATCCCCTCACGGGCGAACCCCCTTTTTAGAAAAGGGGGTTCGAAGTCTGCGACTTGCGTCGGAATTGTCTTGTCCCCACCCGTGAGGGGGACAATTCCGACACAAATTCGATCCAATTATCCCCCGACGGGGGAACCTCGCGATTAGCTCTTACTAGATAAATACTACTTTGAGAATGGATATCACCCAACGTAAATAATATTTATTTATACGCTACGACGTTTTGGTGGGCGACATCCATTATGTGGTATACCTGTTTTTTCACGAATTACATTAACTTTTATATCTGCTTTAAAAATTTCACGTATAGCACTTTCACGTCCTTGGCCTGGTCCATTTACTAATACTTTTGCTTCTCGCATTAAAAAATCACGTGATTTTTTTGCGGCTGTTTCTGCAGCTTTTTTAGCTGCAAATCCAGTGGATTTACGTTTACCTTTAAAACCACAAGATCCTGATGAGCTCCAACATAAAACTTCTCCTCTAATATTAGTAATAGTTACTATTGTATTATGATGTCCTGCTTGAATGTGTACAATACCTCTATAAACACGTTTTTTCGTTTTAGTTGATGAAAGTTTTCTTGTTTGTCTTGCCATAATTTTTTTTTTTTACCTTTTTGTATTTAAAAGGATTTCATTATTGTATTGATCAGAATTAATATTTAGATAAATATTAATGAATGAATATAACAGATGAAGTGCTTAGTCAATACTTTGTTGACTAAAATAAAGAGCGCCATATTTTATTATCCACTCACTTTTTGCATAAACCCGTATCTTCTTACATAAGTCATAATTAAGTAGCTTCGGTGGTATTTCCGTCGGGGGGAATACCTTAAGTATTCCCCCCTTAAGCTGGTTTTTTTGGTGTAGGTCAAATCGGCAGGACGGCACTTATAAATATAAGTGCCGTCCTGCACAAATACGATACAAAAGCCAAAACCGCTACAAAACCGCTACAAAACCGCTACAAAACCGCTACAAAACCGCTACAAATCCGCCACAAATCCTACCCGTGAGGGCGCCTCCCTCAGGGGTTGCTCTTCGGCCAATTAGAGCCCATCTCCGGTCCTAATCGTAATTGTAATTGTAGTTGTAGTTGTAGTTGTAGTATAGCGCGAAATTGCTAAGGATTTGTTCTAAGGACAAATCCTTAGCAATCACGACGCTTGCGTCGTAATTTTTTGTGCGAATTTCAAGAGCTTTTCTCGAAGAGAATTCTATTGACGATGTTTTATACGAAAACATCGTCGATCCATCCCCCCCGAAGGGGGGGGGGGGAAATTCCTTTATAAAGGAATTTTGTTACGGTATAGAATTTTATTTAGGTCCGCTCTCCTGCCCCCCTCACGGGCCCCCGTAGGGGGGTCCCCGTGAGGGGGTCGCTTACCCGTGAGGGACGCTTTAGCGTCCCTCACGGGTAAGCGCTAGGATTTTTGCCCCGTTAGGGACGCCACCCTCACGGGTCCGACTCTACGAGCGAACCTACCCCCCCTATATATATAAGGGGGGGAGCGACGATCCCCTATATATATAAGGGGATCGTTCGCTCGTACGATAAAACTCGAATATTTTCAATATCTTCGATATTGAAAATATTCGACTTTTGCAAAAGCGTTACCCATATATACATATATATAGGTGAAAGCCTTCCTTTTTCTTTTTCGACTTATATTCTATAATCGTCTATGTTAAAATGATTCATACCCGTCAATGACGGACCCTAAGGGCGATAATTTTGTTATTTATTATCCCAAATTTTTTTTTTAATTTATTTTTTTTGCGCAGAGCATCTAGGAGGTCTGAAGATGCATACTAGGCTTTTACCTTTAGTAGATAAGCTCACATAAACTTTTTTTTATTGGGTCGAGCAGGATTCGAACCAGCGTAGGCGTAACCAACGGATTTACAATCCGTCCCCATTAACCACTCGGGCATCGACCCTTTTTATTACTTATATAAAAGTTAACATTTATTGTCCAAATAGTAAAGTCGCCAATACAAAAGTCGAAGATTTTACCCCCTTAGGGGGGATATATTATATATAGAAAAATAACCCCCCTGCGGACGTGCGGGGAGGTAAGCCCGTGCGGGTCGGACACGCGAGTCTCGTCCGTCGTATTTTTGTAGGTCCGTCGTATTTTAGCGCGGTCCTAGCGAATGGCCCCTATATTCGCTCGGACGTGGCAAAAATACGACGGAGATCGCCTCCCCCGCCCCTGGCGGGACGCGGCAAACCCGTCAGGGACGCAAACCCGTCAGGGACGCAAACCCGTCAGGGAGGCACTAGGAATTCGCGATCGCGACCCTCCCCCCGTAGGGGGGGGGGTGAATTCCGACTGAGCGCTGCCCTCACGGGTCCTGCCCTCCTTCCTCCCCCCTACGGGGGGTCCCCGTGAGGGGGTCGCTTACCCTCCCCGAAGGGGGGGTAAGCGCTCGGAATTGTCCGCCCCCCCCCGCAGGGGGGAGGCGGACAATTCCGACACCCCGTGAGGGGCGCTCCGTACCCGTGAGGGAAGCGACCCCCTCACGGGTGGGGGTAGGAGACCCGTGAGGGGGACCTATATATAGGAGCGGACCCCATATATATGGGAGCAACTAGCAGATCTTGAACCCCCTTTAAGCGGGATTATGCGGTTTAATTTGATGGTGCAACAGATGATGATGTTCGTGCGAATACTTCCATAGTGAAGGCCCTCAGACTCAGAGGTGCGCCCACCGAGGCGGTCGAGATCTCAGTAATGAGCTCGATTAAGCAGCCCGGGACAATGTGTAGCTCGAGGCATCGACTATGCTAGGCGGAAGAGTATGGTATGGTGAATTAATGTGAATGCTTGATCACGTCCTGAGCCTGATTCCACGATTGTTAAATAGCGGAGCCTAGGGCATCGAACTAGGCCTTGAGTCCGCAGTGGAGAGGATAGAGAGCACACCTAACCCATGCTAAATGGTCCACAACATTAACCTGGTATACCCAGCTAAGGATTGCAACATCAAATCTATGCTGGGATTACGACGCCGCTCAGAAGCAGATGCCCTTTTGTAATGAAAGGGATGACTATTTCTCACAAATCGAGGGAAACTGCAATAAAATCCGAAAGGATGCTGAAGGAGTGGTAGCCTAACCCAAATATGGGTTAACGGACTCTGCAAACGCTGTTCTACGGGCAAGGAAGTGCCTCGGCATGGAGCCCCGGTCTGGATTCAATTTTCAATTACGAGCGAACTAGCCTCGCTAGTCGCTCCCCCCCTTCGGGGGGGGTAGGTTCGCTCGTAGAGTCGGAATTGGGTCGGATTTGGCCGTAGGCCAAATCCGACCCAATTCCGAGCGCGTCCCCCGCCCCTGGCGGGACGGGTTTGCGTCCCTCACGGGGCAAACCCGTCCCGCCAGGGGCGGGGGACGCGTCCTCCGTCGTATTTTTGCGTCCGCAAAAATCCGAGCGCTTACCCGTGAGGGACGCTTTAGCGTCCCTCACGGGTAAGCGACCTTATTACGCTAAAGCGTCCCTCCCCGAAGGGGGGGTAAGCGACCCCCTCACGGGGACCCCCCTACGGGGGCCCGTGAGGGGGGCAGGAGACCCGTAAGGGGGACCTACAAAAATCCGAGCGCTTACCCGTGAGGGACGCTGGGGCGGCGCGTCCCTCACGGGTAAGCGACCCCCTCACGGGGACCCCCCTACGGGGGGAGAGCGGACCTACTTTCTAGTTTCTTAAAAAGTTTCTCTAGTTTTTGACTATTCCCTAACCGTAAGGGGTAGCTGCGTAAGGTCAAGGCCTCGGTGATCCTTATTTAGAAAAATATTAACTAACTTATTATGAGCCCATTATTATTATTAAAGGATACAAACTCTAAGGTCATTGCTTGTGCGAAGAGTAGTCGTAAAAAGGCATCCTCAAAAAGCAAGTCCAAAACGCAAAAACCCTTCCCCGTGAGGGGAGCTCGAAAGAGCCTCTTACTGTTAGTAAAGAGGACGCTAACCAGAGCGCCCCTCCAAAGGATCTATCAAACGTAGATCCCAAAAGTATGTCAAAAGTAATTCTCCCTTCTATCTATTCCAACAGTCTAGCTAGTGTGCCTGCTGGAGGCATAACTATCGAAGCTATGCTAGACATAGCTGCGGACTTCCAAATATACCCCGCTATCGAAATCCTTTCTGGATTTTTCTTAGCAATGGCCGCCCTTACTTGGGGAGGCCAAACTTATACTCGGGGTAATTGGAAAGTAGGTAAAAGGGAGCTGAAACAACAGGTGTTTCAAAAGTCGAATGTTTTCAATATCTTCGATATTGAAAACATTCGAGTTTTCTCGTACGAGCGAACGATCCCCTTAGGGGATCGTCGCTCCCCCCCGAAGGGGGGGAGCGAATAGCGGGGCTATTCGCTCGGATTTTTGCGGACGCAAAAATCCGAGCGCTTACCCGTGAGGGACGCTTTAGCGTAATAAGCGACCTTATTACGCTTTAGCGTAATAAGCGACCTTATTACGCTTTAGTGCGAAGGTCGCATCCCTCACGGGTCCGCTGAAGCGGACCCGTGAGGGATGCGCTAGGATTTGTCCGCGGACAAATCCGACTTCAGGTCGCTTACCCGTGAGGGACGCTAAAGCGTAATAAGGTCGCTTACCCCCCCTTCGGGGAGGGACGCGCCGCCCCAGCGTCCCTCACGGGTAAGCGCTAGGATTTTTGCGTCCGTCCGAGCGAATAGCCCCGCTATTCGCGAGGCTAGGTTCGCACGGAGAGTCGGAATTGGCGCCCCTCACGGGGCCAATTCCGAGCGCAGAAATTGCATACGCAATTTATGCGACCTTCGTCGGATTTTTGTAGGTTCGCTCAGCGAGCGAAGCTCTCCGAGCGAACCTAGCCTCGCGAATAGCGGGGCGATTCGCTCGGACGGATGCAAAAATCCTAGCGTCGGATTTTTGCGCAAGCAAAAATCCTAGCGCTTATTACGCTTTAGTGCGAAGCTTCAGCGTAGGTCGCATAATTTGCCCCGTGAGGGACGCAAATTATGCGCTAGGAATTCGCGATCGTGATCGCGAATTCCGACTGAGCGCTTCGCAGAGCGCAAGCGCTCCGTAATAAGCGACCTCGACCCCCCTACGGGGGGAGGGCAGGAGAGCGAACCTACAAAAATCCGACGTAGGTCGCATAATTTGCCCCGTGAGGGACGCAAACCCGTGAGGGATGCGCTAGGAATTCGCGACCCTCACGGGGCGAATTCCGACTGAGCGCTTCGCAGAGGTCGCTTCCCTCACGGGTTTGCCCTCCCCCCTACGGGGGGGGACAAATTAAGCGCTAGGAATTGTCCGCCCCCCCGCAGGGGGGAGGGGGACAATTCCGACGCAAGTCGCAGACTTCGAACCCCCTTTTGAGAAAGGGGGTTCGAAGATCTGCGAGTTGTAGGTCCGCTCTCCTGCCCTCCCCCCGTAGGGGGGTCGAGGTCGCTTATTACGGAGCGCTTGCGCTCTGCGAAGCGCTCAGTCGGAATTCGCGATCACGATCGCGAATTCCTAGCGCATAATTTGCGTCCCTCACGGGGCAAATTATGCGACCTACGCTGAAGCTTCGCACTAAAGCGTAATAAGCGCTAGGATTTTTGCGTCCGTCCGAGCGAATCGCCCCGCTATTCGCGAGGCTAGGTTCGCTCGGAGAGTCGGAATTGGCGTGCGCCAATTCCGAGCGCAGAAATTGCCCCGTGAGGGACGCAATTTCTGCGACCTTCGTCGGATTTTTGCGGATGCAAAAATCCTAGCGCTTATTACGCTAAAGCGTAATAAGCGACCTCGCTGAGCGAACCTACAAAAATCCGACGGAGGTCGCATAAATTGCCCCGTGAGGGACGCAATTTATGCGCTCGGAATTGGGTCGGATTTGGCCGTAGGCCAAATCCGCCGGCGTCCCTCACGGGTTGGCGCCCCTCACGGGGCCAATTACGACGCCCCGTGAGGGACGCCACCCTCACGGGTCCGACTCTGCGAGCGAACCTAGGCTCGCGACTAGCGAGGCTAGTTCGCTCGCACTCGAAGGGATTTTCGCGCCTCCCTCCCCGTGAGGGGGGCGCGAAAATCCCTTCGACCCCGTGAGGGGCGCTCCGTAATAAGCGACCTCGACCCCCCTACGGGGGGAGAGCGAACCTACAAAAATCCGAGCGCTTACCCGTGAGGGACGCTGGGGCGGCGCGTCCCTCCCCGAAGGGGGGGTAAGCGACCCCCTCACGGGGACCCCCCTACGGGGGGAGAGCGGACCTAAAGAAAATTCTATACCGTAACAAAATTCCTATATAGGAATTTTTCCCCCCCTTATATCCGCGGGGGGGAGGGATCGACGATGTTTTCGTATAAAACATCGTCAATAGAATTTTATTCGATAAAAGATTAGAGCTCTTCTCTGAGCTTAAAACACTTGGTGTTTTAAATTGGGACCCTTTCCCTGTTAGGCGTATTTACATACCTAGACCGGATGGAAGGATGAGACCGATCGGTATTCCTACTATAAAGGATCGGGTAGTACAAGGTGTTATACGTTGTGCTCTCGAACCTGAATGGGAATCAAAATTCGAGTGCTCCTCTTACGGTTACCGCCCTGGTCGTCAGATCAATGATGTGGTTTCTCGCATAAATCGCATTTTAATGCAACCTTCAAAAGCCTGGGTTTTAGAAGGTGATATATCCCAATTCTTTGACTGCATTGACCATTCCTTTCTTCTCAATCGTCTGGAACATTTTACAGGCTACGATCTAATCGAGAAATGGTTAAAAGCAGGTATCTTCCTCGATCTAGTTTTCTATGAAACAGACGAAGGAACTCCTCCGGATATAAGGGGGAGTTATTTCTCCCCTTCTTGCGAACATCTGTTTGCATGGCTTACCCGAGGAGTTAGGCATCAAGGAGCAGCCTGACGGACGTATATGGGAGTTCTACTCAAAGGGGCGTACTATGCTGAGGTTCGCAGATGATTTTGTTGTTTTCTGCAAAACTCGTGAAAGTGCTCTCGCTTTATACGATTTGTTGGAGCCTCTTCTCGCAAAGCGTGGTTTAACGTTGAATCGTACAAAGTCCAAGGTAACCTCGGTCACTGAGGGCTTTGATTTCGTGGGTTTTAACCATCGTCTCGTTAAGAGGTTCGGTCATGAACATGCGCACGGATATAGTTTTCGCCCGGATGGCGAATACAGTTTTATTAGACGTGAACTTTTCACTCCGTCTTCCGTACCTTCTAAGAAATCTTTCAAGAAGGTTAGGGACACCCTTTCCGAACTCTTTGATGGGTTCGCTGGGAAATCTCCAACAAAATTAATCCGTCGGGCAAACAGGGTTATACGTGGCTGGTGTTTAAGTAAAAGAGCCTGGTGTCTATTGAAAAAAGTGAAAAAAGGACTGCTTCACGCATTTCAAGTCGCTCGATTCCTTTCTCTATCTTAAACAGCTACGTTACATTAAACGCCGACACCGAAATAAGAACGCGGCCCTCACGGGTGGCGTGTCTTTAAGTATTTCGCCATGGAACGTAACCCTCAAAAAGGTTATTTTTACAAATGGACGTTTCGAGACCCGGCTACGGGTATTCCAATGCTTAAAGCTTTTTGGTTTTGGCGCAAAAAGATTCCTGGTGGTAAAGTCATTGATTACTCACCTGTGAAGTAGGTCCGCTCTCCCCCCGTAGGGGGGTCCCCGTGAGGGGGTCGCTTACCCGTGAGGGACGCGCCGCCCCAGCGTCCCCCGCCCCTGGCGGGACGGGTAAGGTCGCTTATTACGCTTTAGCGTAATAAGCGCTCGGATTTTTGCGGACGCAAAAATCCGACACTAGGATTTTTGCGTCCGTCCGAGCGAATAGCCCCGCTATTCGCGAGGCTAGGTTCGCTCGGAGAGTCGGAATTGGCGCCCCTCACGGGGCGGCGTAATTGGCCCCGTGAGGGGCGCCAACCCGTCCCGCCAGGGGCGGGGGACGCCGGCGGATTTGGCCCCCGTCCCGCCAGGGGCGGGGGAGGCCAAATCCGACCCAATTCCGAGCGCAGAAATTGCCCCCCCCCCTACGGGGGGAGGGACGCAATTTATGCGACCTACGTCGGATTTTTGTAGGTTCGCTCTCCTGCCCTCCCCCCGTAGGGGGGTCGAGGTCGCTTATTACGGAGCGCTTGCGCTCTGCGAAGCGCTCAGTCGGAATTCGCGATCACGATCGCGAATTCCTAGCGCATAATTTGCGTCCCTCACGGGGCAAATTATGCGACCTACGCTGAAGCTTCGCACTAAAGCGTAATAAGGTCGCTTATTACGCTAAAGCGTAATAAGCGCTCGGATTTTTGCGAACGCAAAAATCCGACGCTAGGATTTTTGCATCCGCAAAAATCCGACGAAGGTCGCAGAAATTGCGTCCCTCCCCCCGTAGGGGGGGGGGCAATTTCTGCGCTCGGAATTGGCGCCCCTCACGGGGCCAATTCCGACTCTCCGAGCGAACCTAGCCTCGCGAATAGCGGGGCTATTCGCTCGGACGGACGCAAAAATCCTAGCGTCGGATTTTTGCGGACGCAAAAATCCTAGCGCTTACCCGTGAGGGACGCTTTAGTGCGAAGGTCGCATATTCCGCTTCAGCGTAATATGCGCTAGGATTTGTCCGCGGACAAATCCGACTTCAGGTCGCTTATTACGCTTTAGCGTAATAAGCGCTAGGATTTTTGTAGGTCCGCTCTAAGAGCGGACCTACAAAAATCCGACGTAGGTCGCATAATTTGCGTCCCTCACGGGGCAAATTATGCGCTAGGAATTCGCGATCGCGAATTCCGACTGAGCGCTTCGCAGAGGTCGCTTCCCTCACGGGTTTGCCCTCCCCCCTACGGGGGGGGACAAACCCGTGAGGGAAGCGCTAGGAATTGTCCGCCCCCCCGCAGGGGGGAGGGGGACAATTCCGACGCAAGTCGCAGACTTCGAACCCCCTTTTGAGAAAGGGGGTTCGAAGATCTGCGAGTTGCTCGAAGGGATTTTCGCGCCTCCCTCACGGGCGCGTAAATCCCTTCGACAAGCGCTCCGTACCCGTGAGGGAAGCGACCTTATTACGCTAAAGCGTCCCTCCCCGAAGGGGGGGTAAGCGACCCCCTCACGGGGCGGGACCCGTGAGGGGGGCAGGAGACCCGTGAGGGGAACCTACAAAAATCCGACGGAGGACGCGCTCGGAATTGGGTCGGATTTGGCCTCCCCCGCCCCTGGCGGGACGGGGGCCTCCCCCGCCCCTGGCGGGACGGGTCCGACCCAATTCCGACTCTACGAGCGAACCTACCCCCCCGAAGGGGGGGAGCGACGATCCCCTAAGGGGATCGTTCGCTCGTACTTGACCAGACTCCGGACAACCCGGACTCCAGACAGTATTTCCACGATAGACAAATCTCTTTATTGTCTCGTGGCTACGCTGATCTGACTAGGAAGTTAGACATTCATCTTGCGGATAGGCAAGGTTGGGTGTGTCCGGTTTGCAATCTCTCTTTTGGTGAAAACCTTGGAGAACCTATCCATAAGCATCATATTGTGGAACGGAGTCTAGGAGGGAAGGATTGGCCCTCAAACTTAATCCTTGTTCCTGTATGATAGGCCTTGTCATATGAAAGTTCATTATGATAAAGACCAATCAAAGTGGAGATTAAGATTCCCCGTGAGGGCGCCGTGAAAATGAGCCACGGGTCACAGCCCGCGCAGCTCGAAAACGTATCCGTAGATCTCGATACCGGCGATATCGTAGACTAACGGACTTTTATAAAAGGAGAAAATAAATTATGGTCATTTATAAAATAGAAAAAGACAAAATAAATCAAGTTCGAAGAAAGCTAGGGACTCTCGGTCACCTATGTCTGTTCTTCGTGGAAAAACACCCGTCCCGCCAGGGGCGGGGGAGGCGCCCTCACGGGTCCATTGGGGAGTTTGGGCTGCCCGTGAGGGGCACATTTGTGCCCCTCACGGGTCAGCACCCTGGGGGCATACAATAACATCGTGCTCGCGGCGTGTTCTTTATTCGTCATAGTGGCTATACTAATCCAAATTAGGTTCGCCTCCCCCGCCCCTGGCGGGACGGGTCTTCACAGCCACCGGCGCTGGTGGATCGTTTACCATCTTATCGGTTCTATAAGAGCCGATATATAAAATCGGAGTGGACTGATTTAGTTATTATCTCCTTAGGAATGTATTACATACTACCTTGGTTAAATGCGGATCCGGTCGAACTAGAAGAAGCAATGTTTTCTAACCTAGATGTAGGTCCGCTCTCCCCCCGTAGGGGGGTCCCCGTGAGGGGGTCGCTTACCCGTGAGGGACGCTTAAAGCGTAATAAGGTCGCTTATTACGCTTTAGCTTAATAAGCGCTCGGATTTTTGTAGGTTCGCTCTCCTGCCCGCGAGGTCGCTTATTACGGAGCGCTTGCGCTCTGCGAAGCGCTCAGTCGGAATTCGCGATCACGATCGCGAATTCCTAGCGCATAATTTGCCCCGTGAGGGACGCAAACCCGTGAGGGATGCGACCTACGCTGAAGTCGGATTTGTCCGTGGACAAATCCTAGCGCATCCCTCACGGGTACGCTTCAGCGTAATATGCGACCTTCGCACTAAAGCGTAATAAGGTCGCTTACCCGTGAGGGACGCTAAAGCGTAATAAGCGCTAGGATTTTTGCATCCGTCCGAGCGAATCGCCCCGCTATTCGCGAGGCTAGGTTCGCTCGGAGAGTCGGAATTGGCCCCGTGAGGGGCGCCAATTCCGAGCGCATAAATTGCCCCCCCCCCTACGGGGGGAGGGACGCAATTTCTGCGACCTTCGTCGGATTTTTGCGGACGCAAAAATCCTAGCGTCGGATTTTTGCGTTCGCAAAAATCCGAGCGCTTATTACGCTTTAGCGTAATAAGCGACCTTATTACGCTTTAGTGCGAAGCTTCAGCGTAGGTCGCATAATTTGCCCCGTGAGGGACGCAAATTATGCGCTAGGAATTCGCGATCGTGATCGCGAATTCCGACTGAGCGCTTCGCAGAGCGCAAGCGCTCCGTAATAAGCGACCTCGCGGGCAGGAGAGCGAACCTACAAAAATCCGACGAAGGTCGCAGAAATTGCGTCCCTCCCCCCGTAGGGGGGGGGGGCAATTTCTGCGCTCGGAATTGGCGCCCCTCACGGGGCCAATTCCGACTCTCCGAGCGAACCTAGCCTCGCGAATAGCGGGGCTATTCGCTCGGACGAACGCAAAAATCCGACACTAGGATATTTGCGTTCGCAAAAATCCGACTATGGAAGTACCTCAACCTAATACGTCTTCTTCTTCACCGTCCGATCCAAAAACTACTCTTCCCACTTTTCTTGACCCGACTCTTCATTCTCAGCCGGTCCCTCCGGAAACTACTGATGAAGAAAAGAAGCCGGGGCCAGAGCTCGCTGGGGCTGTTATGGACAGTCAACCAAGCGAAAAAGAATCCTCTACTGCCGAAGCCCAAGTTAAATTGGGAAATGGCCAGATGGAAGGATACTCTGGGCAAAAGCTGGGCGCAGACGCGCTTGGCGAAACTCCCGCGGCCAAAAAGGAAGAGGCGTCCCTCACGGGTCGCCGTCCTCATGTCGAATAAAATCCTATATTTATAGGATTTTATTCGAGATCTCCGCGTTTTTCCTATATATAGGAAAAACGCGGACATGAATTTCGCCGCATGGAGTAGCCTAGTGCCCCCCTCACGGGCCGGGCTCTGGGCTTTTCTTTTGGGGAGAACAGGTTTTCACAGTACCTGTTCTCCTATAGTCTTGTCACTCTAGTTACTTAATGGCTGTCCAGTTAACGCGTTGGCGTGAGCCGTATGCACTGTGAGGTGCTCGTACGGTTCTAACGGGGGGGATCGCTCCGTAAGGGGCACCCTACCCACTCTAGGGTGCATGTAAATTCTTCGGACAAAAGACTAACATACCAACGTGGTGTGATTAGCTCTCTTAATGGGTCGTGGCTCAACGTCCCTCTTTATTCTCCGAGTACCTTAACGTCAAAATTTGACATAAAGGCTCTTACAGAACCCGACTTTAATCTATTTTGCTCTATACTTACAGCAAAAATTCTTAAAAATTCTTCCCCAGAATGGGAAATAGAAGAATTTGATCCTAACGCAGGGATCAAGGATATTTTAGAAGAGCACTTTGATGCTCCAACTGAAATCTCGGATGTTCCTCACAAAGGAGCATATCCGGAAGTCCCACTGGACAGTCTACTTATGGTAGAACGTATCAGCGAGGACGATCCAACATCTGACCCCAATTATGGGGCCAACAATCCTCTATTACGCAAGTACATGGGGAACCCAAACCAGGAGAAAAGTTCAAATTCTAAAGAAACCCCCTCAAAAAAAGCCTCTTCTAAAAGCGGGCGCAAAACTACCAACGAGTAGTCTAATATAGGAATCAAATCCCTATAACAAGAGGAAGAAGTAAACAAAAGGTTAAAAAACCTCAGGAAAGAAAGAAAAAGGAACCCCCTGAACCATTCAAGCCAGAATTAACTAGTCTGAACTTGTCGTTAAGGGAAGCAATAGACCATATATATAAGGAACAAGCAGTCTTAGCAGACGGCCTTGCGTCGGAAAGTCGTGATCAATCACAGTTAGTACGAAGAGCGAATATTCAAGTACGAGCGAACGATCCCCTTATATATATAGGGGATCGTCGCTCCCCCCCTTATATATATATATATATAGGGGGGGGTAGGTTCGCTCGTACAAGAATTGTCGCGGTACATCGTGTTCTTTCGAACACAGGTTCTCGCTCCAAAGGTCTCGGCCCGCCAAGACCTAGGACGAATGAGGATTATGTAACATTGGTCGAGAAACTTCGTGTAACCACGAAAAAACCCGAATCATATCGTGCTAAACCGTTGGATCGAAAATACATACCAAAAGGTAAAGTTGACACAGAAACAATAGAACCTACCTTAAATCTTAAGATGAGGATCCAAATCTTAGTGAGAAAACACTGCGTCCTATATCTATCCCTACTATTTTTGATAGATGTATACAAGCAGTGTACGCCATTGGCCTAGAGCCATGGGCAGAACATACAGCCGACAGAAACTCCTACGGTTTCCGCAGAGGTCGAAGCCCCTCTTGGGCCATGAAATATCTAGTACGAGCGAACGATCCCCTTATATATATAGGGGATCGTCGCTCGGTTCGCTCGTAGAGTCGAAATTGGCGTCCCTCACGGGGCGTCTCCCTCACGGGTTGGCACCCGTCCCGCCAGGGGCGGGGGACGCCGGCGGACCCGTCCCGCCCCTGGCGGGACGGGTCCGACCCAATTCCGAGCGCGTCCCCCGCCCCTGGCGGGACGGGTTTGCCCCCCCCCCTACGGGGGGAGGGACGCAAACCCGTCCCGCCAGGGGCGGGGGACGCGTCCCGCCAGGGGCGGGGGACGCGTCCTCCGTCGGATTTTTGTAGGTTCGCTCGGACGTCCGTCCTCGCGACTAGCCCCGCTATTCGCGACTAGCCCCGCTATTCGCGAGGCTAGGTTCGCGAGGAGAGTCGGAATTGGGTCGGATTTGGCCTCCCCCGCCCCTGGCGGGACGGGGGCCTCCCCCGCCCCTGGCGGGACGGGTCCGACCCAATTCCGAGCGCGTAATTTGCGTCCCTCACGGGGCAAACCCGTCAGGGACGCGTCCTCCGTCGGATTTTTGCGTCCGCAAAAATCCTAGCGCTTATTACGCTTTAGCGTCCCTCACGGGTAAGCTACCTTATTACGCTTTAGCTTAATAAGCGACCCCCTCACGGGGACCCCCCTACGGGGGGAGAGCGAACCTACAAAAATCCGAGCGCTTACCCGTGAGGGACGCTAAAGCGTAATAAGCGACCTTATTACGCTTTAGCGTCCCTCACGGGTAAGCGACCCCCTCACGGGGACCCCCCGTAGGGGGGAGGGCAGGAGACCCGTGAGGGGGACCTACAAAAATCCGAGCGCTTACCCGTGAGGGACGCTGGGGCGGCGCGTCCCTCCCCGAAGGGGGGGTAAGCGACCCCCTCACGGGGACCCCCCTACGGGGGGAGAGCGGACCTAAAATTTTACTTCGTGGTCGAGCGGATCCTTCTTGGGTCCTAGAGGTCGACATTGAAAAATGCTTCGATCGGATCAGCCACGAATGGATGGTTGATAACATCCCGGTGATCCCTAAATCGGTCATGATTCAATGGCTAAAACAAGGGTACATCATTAGGGATTACAAACAATATGGTCTTTTCCCTACTAAGTAAGGAATCCCACAAGGAGGAATTATAAGCCCAATGATATGTAACCTGTCTCTTAACGGAATTGAACAGCATTTAATGGACGTTCAGACTAAGTACGTCAAGCTAACGTCTAAAAGCGCTAAAGCTTGGCATGCTTGTCGGTTTGCTGATGTTATGGTTGTCCTAACACGTTCACAAGAAATGTGTGAAAACGCCGCTAGGGAGCTAAATGAATTTCTGGCTCCTCGCGGAATGAACCTATCACCAACCAAAACTAAAATCACCCTTTTAAGAGGGGATTATAGTTACTTCGATTTTGTTGGATATAGATTTGAACGATGTTTTTATCATTCCATTAACAAAGCCAAATGGTTCGTGGTTCCCCCCAATGCCTAAACGCATTGGCCTAGCTAAGAAACTAGATGTTCTTAGCAGGGATACAAGCGTCTCAATTGAGGGATATTTCTTCAAAACAAATCAAAACGTCCGAGGGTGGGTTAACTACTACATCACAACAAATGCTAGACGAACATTAAGATGGCTAGGACAGTATCTATGGATAAAATTTTATTGGGGATTCCCTCACGGGTCAGGAGACTTAAGAAATCGGCAGCTGCTAAAGCACTTAAAGGCGCCCGCCACCGAGCATCGCGTAAGCGAATATCATCTTACATTAGTAATACATACCAAAATAGATGGTATTACCGGGGGAGAAGACATAACATTAAATGGTATGTACTTAAGAACCCAAAAAAGCTCCGAACAAACTACTATGCATTATTTGCACCTCAAATTATAAAAATCAACAAAGCGTTTCCTGTGTCAAAATCAGGTCTTAATGCTTGTGTCCCATCTGATTGGGAAAGAATCATTAAGATTAACCTGAATTATAGAACTGGTCTTCGTCCCCCGCCCCTGGCGGAGAGGGGGACGTTATCGTAAAATACCACGGTAACTGTGCCCTATGCGAAATTCCTCTTTTATTTACCAATATCAAGTATGAAATACATCACATTCTCCCAATTAGATTTGGGGGTAAAAATTCTACTACTCACATGTGCCCTCTTTGCAAAAGATGTCACACTAGAGTCAGCTCTGCTGTTGCCTCTAGAGACATAGAACAATGCGAAGAACTGATTGCAAAAGTCGAATTTTTCGTCCGCCGGTACCGGCGGGTCCCCTTCGGGGGAGAAAACATTCGAGTTTTTAGGTCCGCTCTCCCCCCGTAGGGGGGAGAGCGGACCTAAAGAAAATTCTATACCGTAACAAAATTCCTTTATAAAGGAATTTTTCCCCCCCTTATATCCGCGGGGGGGAGGGATCGACGATGTTTTCGTATAAAACATCGTCAATAGAATTTTATTCGATAAAAGATGTTTTGCATGCAACTGTCATAGATAGTATACAACAGTAGTATATGTTAGAGAATAGAATTTGGCTATAAATACAAGGCTCGATATAAAGAAGTCCGAGGAGGAGCCGTATACGGTGAAAGTCGTACGTACGGTTCTGGGACGAGGAAGAAGAGGCACTGCCCCGATACCTTCCTTAGTCCAGGTGAGACAGATGATGTTGTCTGCGTGATTGCTGGCTCTAAATAGCTTCGGCTGTTATAGGGACCAGCCTTTTTAGGATCAAGAATGTGCCTACCGAGAGGGTGCTGGTAGTGGTAACACCCTGTATTAATAGCTCCGGGACAGTTGTAACCTCGTAGCGGATGGTTGCTTGGCAAGTTGGATGTGTATGGTGAACGAAAGTGAATCTCTGTGTTACCACTAAGGCCTTAAGCCCCGCCAAATCAATAGCAGTGTTACGGGCGTCTATCGTCACTTTGATCCTGCAGGGGAAGTGTGAGAGGAGGTACCTAACCCCATCCTATCGATCCGCAGCAATAACCTGGTATCCCCACCTAAGGCCTTAACCGGCTATGGTGGGAGTACCACGCCGGTCATAAACGGATGCCGTCTTGTAATGAGACGGATGACTCAGGCACTAGGTCAACGACCCAGTGCCTTAGCAGTAAACGCCGAAAGGTAGCTCACAGACCGGTAGCCTAGACCTTCGGGTCGTATGATCGCCGTGGCGACTCCACTGGGTCTTTAACCCGTATCCTACCTTACAAAAGGTGCGGTCTAGCCCAACTTACACGTAAGGTTGAGTCCCGCACAACGTTTTGGAATAGCTTCAGTACAATTAATCTATTACCTAATAGACTATCATTTACATAAAGATTGTTGGAGACAAATTAAGCTGCTAGCGGTCGTTTGTAAACTGCGTAAGGCCTTATATACCTTATATACCTTATATACCTTATATACCTTATATACCTTATATACCTTATATACCTTATATACCTTATATACCTTATATACCTTATATACCTTATATACCTTATATACCTTTATAGGGCCTCGGTTTGCTACGGTCGTTATATATTACATAACACTTATATCTATGAGTACCAATATATCAGCTCAATCAAATGGTAAGTTCATTTTACCGAGTGTCTATATCGATACCAATAGCAGACCTCCCTCGGGAGCAGTCTCGCTAGAGGCTCTTATTTACCTTTCCACAGAGGTCAGTATCTTCTCCCCGGAGGAGATATTTCGGGCTTTCTTCTTAAGTCTAACAGTCCTAATATGGGCAGCACAGACCTATACTCGTACTTCAAGGCGATTAGACAGAACTCAGTCCAAACAACAGGTATTCCAAGAGTCGAACTCCAATGCGATGCTCGCGAAGTGCCTAAACAAAACTTGCATCGCTCCCCTTCAGGTGAGCTATGCCATCAAGGTAGCTGTCCAAAAACGTCAGTTTTTCGCTGACGAGATGGTCGACGATGCTTCTCTTCGTTCTGCTATGCAAGGTGACGTCGGTCTTCTCTGCTAAAAGGGGACCGGCAGTAAAAGCGTCCTTGTTAACACTCCTGAAAAACGGGTGCAATACGCTCGCGGTACCCCATTTATATGGGGTACCATAAAAGGTATTTGGCTAAACACTCCGTGCTATAAACCAAGTACCCTAACATCTGGGTTGGTTAATAAGACTACCACGGTCCCATATAAATGGGACCTGGCTGCCTATATTCAATCCATCCTTCAGGAGATCGGCCCTACCCCCCCCCCCCCGCAGGGGGGAGGGGGACGCTACGACGCTAGCAGTTTCACGGTAGATTTCCTCCTAGAGGAAATCGCGACAGCTTTCGACTGTCAATCTGCTCAACCTATTCCTATCAACGATTACCCCCCCCCCGCAGGGGGGAGGTAAAACAGAAGGTAGCCCCCATATACCCATATACCCATATACCCATATACCCATATATATGGGACTTAGCTTTCAACCTGGTCCGTGAGGCAACAGAGGATTGACTTCCTGTGGCCGCCTCGAGTAACTCGTTACCCCCCCCCCGCAGGGGGGAGGCCCGTGAGGGCGGCGTTAACGTCGTCAAACAAGACTGCTAGGTCAAAAGCCCAGCAGCCTAAGGGTGCGTCCCGCCTATATATAGAAGGGGGGACGCATCTAAAGCCTCTTGACCTCCGTCAAGGACTAACCCCCCCCCCCAGGGGGGAGGGAGGCGAAACTTGCGCAGGAGGCTCGTAAAGAGTCTAAACTAGCAGCTAAAGTAATCCCCAATCCTAAATCAAATGATAGCACTAAAGAAACAAAAGAGTAATATTACACAGAAGAAGTCCAAGCGCAAGCACTCAAGTAAAAAGAAGCGCAAACGTGAACGATTCCGTCCAGAACTAGATGAAAGGTTCGGAATCTCAGTAGCGGAAGCTTATAAAATAGTGGAGCAGAAGCAATTTGCAATCACGGTAGGCTTGGAATTGGAAAAGATAAACGGTTCACAGGCGAACCAAACGTCTATTCAAATATAAAATATATAAGGCTCGTTGATGTTTTAGTAGCCTCAAATATATAAGGCTGGCAGGATCACAGCGGTACACAGAGTCCTAATAAGCTCTGGGCATCGGTCAAAAGGTCTGGGCAACCCGTGAGGGAAGCGCCCACCACGAACGATGGGTATCTCGGCCTAGTCGAACTTCTCAAGGAGTTCATCAAACATCCTCGATCCTACAAAGCTGCCCGTTTGGAAAGGATCTACATCCCTAAAGGTGACAGCACTATGGACGTTATACCTCCTTAGAAAGGAGATGACCCAAACCTTCAAGAGAAAGGTCTGCGTCCTCTATCGGTCCCCACAATCATAGATAGGTGCGTGCAGGCGGTCCCGTGAGGGGGGCCTTAGGGCTTGAACCTTTTGCCGAACTTAATGCTGACCCTAGCTCATATGGTTTCCGCAGGGGCCGCCCTCACGGGTCCGCAGTGGGCAATGAAGGCCATCCAAACTAATACTTCTAACCGGGGTGACTCTCAGTGGGTCCTAGAGATAGACATCGCCAAGTGCTTTGACTCTATCAACCATCAATGGTTAATGTATAATGTACCTTACGTACCAAAACACTTCCTTAGGGAGTGGTTCTCGCAAGGCTACATGATCCGGGATTATGTGTTTCCTCCCACTAGGTAGGTTTCAGTTCCACGCAGGGGTCCCACAAGGAGGCGTTCTATCTCCCCCCCCCGTAGGGGGGAGCTATGTAATATAGCATTAGATGGTTTAGAGTCTCTTCTTAACAGCCACTTTCATAACCTAGTTACTTATAAGACCCCTGGCTGGTCGATTAAGGAGCTAGGTTACATTATATACAGAAGTAACTTATCCTTTACAAAATTCATTCGGTAAGCTGACGACATGGTAGTTCTGGCCAAATGCATAAAAGTGTGTGAAGAGTCCTATAGGTTCATAAACAATTTTCTGAGCCCCCCTCACGGGGAGGAATGACCCTCTCGGCCCAGAAAACTAGGATAACAGACTTAACAACTATGCCTGATACTGACACCTATCGTAAGTCCTTTCAATTTTTAGGCTACGAATTTGTCAAACAAAAGTACAGGCGCAACGTTAAGCACAAATGGTTCGTGGAAGTTCCGCAACACAAGTACTCTTCACTAGTACGAGCGAACGATCCCCTTATATATATAGGGGATCGTCGCTCCCCCCCTTATATATATAGGGGATCGTCGCTCCCCCCCTTATATATATAGGGGGGGTAGGTTCGCTCGTAGAGTCGGACCCGTGAGGGTGGCGTCCCCCGCCCCTGGCGGGACGGGGCGTCTCCCCCGCCCCTGGCGGGACGGGTTGGCGTACGCCAATTACGACGCATGCGCCACCCTCACGGGTCCGACTCTCCGAGCGAACCTAGCCTCGCGAATAGCGGGGCTATTCGCTCGGACGGACGCAAAAATCCGACGTAGGTCGCATAATTTGCCCCGTGAGGGACGCAAACCCGTGAGGGATGCGCTAGGAATTCGCGATCGTGATCGCGAATTCCGACTGAGCGCTGCCCTCACGGGTCCTGCCGCAGAGGTCGCTTCCCTCACGGGTTTGCCCTCCCCCCTACGGGGGGGGACAAATTAAGCGCTAGGAATTGTCCGCCCCCCCGCAGGGGGGAGGGGGACAATTCCGACGCAAGTCGCAGACTTCGAACCCCCTTTATAAAAAGGGGGTTCGAAGATCTGCGAGTTGTAGGTCCGCTCTCCTGCCCTCCCCCCGTAGGGGGGTCGAGGTCGCTTATTACGGAGCGCTTGCGCTCTGCGAAGCGCTCAGTCGGAATTCGCGATCACGA
>Ga0307963_1000252_pt1 | contig 32868 bp, 38 predicted proteins | sample OrgLakmetagen594_FD_201829 | JGI IMG/M metagenome (GOLD analysis project Ga0307963, IMG submission 201829) | Saline water microbial communities from Organic Lake, Antarctica - #594 | ecosystem: Environmental > Aquatic > Non-marine Saline and Alkaline > Saline | place: Antarctica: Organic Lake... | reverse complement strand
ACACACACACACACACACACACACACACACACACACATGCACGTATGCGTGCATGCACACAAACAATGACGCACACATTTGCAACTGCAATAACCGTGCAATGTGCGGTGAATCTTAATTACAATTGCGACCACTCATTTGTGCAGGCAAAACGTCTCTAGCCTGATCAATAAGTCAAAGTGTTCAAGAAAAGGAACTCGTTTACGTTGCTATTTTGATAGAGGATACACGTCATGTTTATCAACATGGTGAATTGAGATATTTTTGGGCACCTGTAGGATGCAGGATTGTGCAGTGAAAATAAGGGACCTGCAAACAGTGAAGAAGCGTACTTGCAGCGCTGGGGAATTAGTACAACTAAACAAAACGTGCTGCTCATCTTGGACATCATCTGACGATTACCCAAGAAGAAGCAGCACCGCTCAAGGGCAGAGTCTATTGCCAAATAGGATACACCTCTGAAGATGTGTGCCATCGTTTAAGAGTTGGTGCAGAGAGATGCACGTCCGGGCGTAGGCGGATTCATATTGCATGCTTCCCGTGCATTTCTTCTGATTTTCTGATCCATGATCCAAATGCCTATTCGTATCATATGTCTGTTTTTCACTAGCCCACTTGCTGCGATTATTTGTTTCTTCCACCCATCAATGTCACATTGATTGTACGGCACTCGGATCTTGTCACGAAGAAAAACAAAAGGTCGTGTCATGCTTGGAATCTATTCTGCAGCTACGGTGCTCTGCTCGTAGCTTTTTCTGTAGCTCAACAAAAGACACAATTCTTGACCACGACCTTTTGTTAGGGTCAGCTTAAATTGCATCGGCTGCACCTTCCTTTCCGGCGACCATCACCAGTTTGGGGGGGTCACAAGCGCACTGAGCTGCGGGAGGTTGCTTCATACTTGTATTCTGGCCAACCTGGACATTCTATGTTGTTAAATCTTAAATCAGCTCAAGCAAGTCAAATCAAGTCAAGTCAGCATCACTACCTGTCACAACACAACAGTTCAACAGAAACCCTTGTTGTGCAGCATCACATCATTACATTACACATCAAGGCTTTTCCGAATCCTCACTTTCACTGCTACTATCCCACACACCCCAGCTTGTTCTTGCTGCAGCAACCCCTTCCTCAGCAGACACACAAGATTTGTTTTGTGCCTTTTTCTTAAGCGGAGAAGGCTGCCCATGTCCTGCTTTCTTTTGAAAGGGTGACCGAGATCCAGCACTCTGCAGCCCCCCTAGAAGCGCCCTCCGCGCACCAGCTTGTGGCTTCTGTGTGTGTATGTGTGTATGTGTGTTGTGTGTATGTGCGTGTGTGTGTATGTGTGTGTGTGTGTGTGCGTGAGCACGCACGTGAACGTGCGTGAGCCCAAAGTGACATTTTCTTGGAAAAAAACTCATAATGTCCTGAGTGTTCAAGCAGAATTTTGTCGCTACCAGCAGCCCATTTCTAGGGTGGGCCAGAACCGCGTATACACACCGTGTATGACCGTATGTATAGTGATTCCCCTGCTAAAATAATTATTTCCCTGTCCCACCCTACCCATTTCCCACCTCTATGTTTTTTACACCTCACATGCACAAACAAAAGAGGCACAATGAAATTTAGGCGGACTTCTTTTTACAGGCGCATGCTGCCTATACTCAGTAACAGGCCTAACAGAGAAACTGACTAGTATTTTTTCAACGTCGGATTATCTGTTGCTCATTTAAGCAGCTATGATTTCTTGATTCAAGGCATCCTTGTTGCTGTTATATGTTTTAGTATAAGTCCCGTTTTATCTCAACTGAATCAGCCACAAAATCCTGCTCAGCTGCAGCAAGAAAGTAACGAACGCAGACCAATTAATGCCAACCAGCCTACCAATTGGCACAAACAGATGGCCTTAACTGGTTCATTCAAATTGGGGCAACATGTTTTTTTTTTTTAAGCAAGCAACATGAGATATCAACAACGGTATGCCACCTTCACACTTTGAAAGTCAGGCCACACGACGCAATCAGCAGTCACATAACAACCCACACAACAAGATCGCATAATAAGCCACATAACACGATCACACAGGTCATACAACGCAATCAGCAGTCACACAACAAGCCACACAACACGATTACACAATAAGCCACACAAGGTGATCAGCAGTCACACAACAAGCCACACAACAAGATTGCATAATAAGCCACATAACACGATCACACAGGTCACACAACGCGATCAGCAGTCACACAACAAGCCACACAACACGATCGCACAATAAGCCACACAACACGATTACACAATAAGCCACACAAGGTGATCAGCAGTCACACAACAAGCCAAAAAACACAATCACACAATAAGCCACACATTGTGATTGGCAGGCTTATAGCACACTGGCCCTGTTTGCCAGCGAAGGACATCACAATACAAACTCACAGTTTGAAAGTCAGGTAAAGCCCCAACACAATCAGCAGGCTACAGCAGGCTTATAGCACACTGGCCCAGTTTGCCAGCGAAGGACGTCACAATACAAATTCACAGTTTGAAAGTCAGGTAAAGCCCCAACACAATCAGCAGGCTTATAGCACACTGGTCCAGCTTGCCAGCGAAAGACATCACAATACAAATTCACAGTTTGAAAGTCAGGTAACGCCCTAACACAATCAGCAGGCTTATAGCACACTGGTCCAGCTTGCCAGCGAAGAACATCACAATACACAGACGTTGCACCCCGTCCCTTTTTTAGTGGGGATCTGGCTGGTGTGAGCGCTAGTCGAGAGACCTTCCTTACTGCACACAATACCACAATACACAGACGTTGCACCCCGTCCCTTTTTTAGTGGGGATCTGGCTGGTGTGAGCGCTAGTCGAGAGACCTTCCTTACTGCACGTTGTCATTTGTCAGCGTAAGTGTAACCCTTCACACACACACACACACACACACACACACACACACGCACACGCACACGCACACGCACACGCACACGCACACACACACACAGTGTCACACACACACACAGTCACACTTGTCGGAAACCACTCCCCATATTATCAAGGAACTTAGTTACTTGGTACCTTGACGAGTCGCTTCTGAATTTGAAGTGGGAACGGCTTCAAATCTTGCATACATTCATCAGCACATATCTTCTTTCCTTATAGGGACCAGCGTCCATTTGGGATTGGGGACGAACGTCAAAGTGGAATTCTAACTCAATTTGTCCCCACCAATAATTGCCTGCGTTGTCTCCTGTATATCATCGACAGGAGTATGTCAGGAGTAAGGCTTCGAAGGCATGCACTCCAGGCCTCCACTTTCAGGCCTGTGCTGTCTGTGGAGGTACTTTGTGCTAACGTACTTTGTGCTGTCTGTGGAGGTACTTTGTCAGGAGTAAGGCCTCGAAAGCATGCACTTCAAGCCTCCACTTTCAGGCCTGTGCTGTCTGTGGAGGTACTTTGTGCTGAGGCACTTAGTGCTGTCGGTGGAGGTACTTAGTGCTGAGGCACTTAGTGCTGTCGGTGGAGGCACTATGTGCTGAAGCACTTTGTGTTGTCTGTGGAGGCACTTGGTGCTGAGGTGCTTTGTGCTGTCTGTGGAGGTACTTCGACAGGAGTCAGGCCCTGAGGCCTGCGCTTCAGGCCTGTGCTATCCGTGTGAGAAACGATGCATTTGATAACCACCCGTGTGACAAGGAACACACATGATAACCATAATACATATTTGGTACCATCTGTGTGAGAAGGAATGCATTTGATAACCATAATACCCGGCCTTGAGCTTCCTTTCAACGGGCACCATCCGAAAACTCACACACATGACGTAGAAGGAATGCATTTGATAACCATAATACCCGGCCTCAAACTTCCTTTCAACAGGCACCGTCCATAAACTCACACTCATAACGTGGCCTGCCAAGGTGTGTGCGCGCAGCAGCAGTGCAGCGCTCTCTGCACTGGCGGCGGCAGCAGCTGAGGTAGAGGAGTAAGGTTGCTGGACAGTCGTTGCTCGGGACGCGGACCAACTTGGCCTGTCTGGATGTCTGCTGTGTGGATGTGGCTTGCTGGGTGGGACTGGGAGACTTGGCCTGTCTGGATGTCTGCTGTGCATGTGTGGCTTGTTGGATGGGGCCGAGAGCTGCTGTGAATGGGGCACGGTTTGCTGCGAGTATGTATTAAAGTGCACGTATGTCACGTTTGGGTAGTTTTAATTAGTGAAGGGTAAGGAGTTTGGATATTGAGGGATTTAATTGGAAGTGCTTGCAAACCAAAGGCACCAAAAAAATTGGACGAGTTTGAGCATTGTACTTGCAAACTAATGTTTAAGATTGGAGTGATTATCAGAATTTACAACTTACTCATTCTTGTTTGTACACATTAAACTTTGCTGTCGCTTTTCATGCATGTGTGTGTGTGTGCGCGTGTGTGTGTGTGTGTGTGCTGATTCTATGTGTACGCCAGGCATTGGATGCAAAGTGTTTTATCATCTATTCCTGTGTGAGCAGGCCTTAGATATATTCAAAATCCCCCTCTTTTAAGAGGCACAGCACTGCGACAAGAATAGCACACCTTTGCCAATTAGATTGTTTTGCAGATGGAATGTTGTGTGGCTCTGCATCCACTGGGTGGCGCTGGACACAAACAGCAATTATGTTCATATCACACACACACACACACACACACACACACACACACACACACACACACACACACACACACACACACACACACACAGGCTCTGCATCCACTGGGCGGCGCAGGACACAAACAGCATTTCTGTTCATATCTATTTCGGTAACTATTACCTGTTCTAATTCATCCCTACGCCCTGCAACAGCTGATATCAATAGATTCGGCTGATTAATCAAATGAACACACGCCTATGAATTAATCAAACAAACGCTTGGAGAGCAAAGGTTGGACCTGACTTGAAGAGGTGTTTTTTTTATCGGGTGGTGCAGAACACAAAACAAATTCCTTTCCTAGTCCATGCCTGTAGTGTTTACACCATCTGCGTTCTTTTTCCTTTTCTTTTTCTTGAAGGGGTGCTCTTGCAGTGGTAACCAGAGCAAACTTGGTATGCACGTCAGAGAGCCTTACCTGTGAAGAGGGACTCTTGTGATAACAGCCACTCTTGCAATGATAGCCACTCTTGCAATAACAGCCACTCTTGCAATAATAGCCACTCTTGCAATTACAGCCACTCTTGCAATTATAGCCACTCTTGCAATAATAGCCACTCTTGCAATTATAGCCACTCTTGCAATAATAGCCACTATTACAATAATAGCCACTCTTGCAATAATAGCCACTCTTGCAATGATAGCCACTCTTGCAATAATAGCCACTCTTGCAATAATAGCCACTCTTGCAATAATATCCACTATTACAATAATAGCCACTCTTGCAATAATAGCCTCTCTTGCAATAATAGCCACTCTTGCAATAATAGCCACTCTTGCAATAATAGCCACTCTTGCAATACTAGCCACTCTTGCAATAATAGCCACTCTTGCAATAATAGCCACTCTTGCAATACTAGCCACTCTTGCAATACTAGCCACTCTTGTAATAATAGCCACTCTTGCAATACTAGCCACTCTTGCAATACTAGCCACTCTTGTAATAATAGCCAACGCAAGCTAATCACAGGTCAGAGCAACCTGACAAGCGGATTAGAGAGCCTCACTTAAGGCCCTTAGAGTGGCTCTGGCATTGGTAGCCAAAGTGTGTGCACCCGCCCTCCCATCCACCCAGGAATCCAGGAAAACGGCCTAATGAGCAGATATAATAATCTCACTTGAAGAGGGGCCCTTGCAACAAATAGTCACAGCCTAGTCATAGGTCAGAGAGCCTCACTTGAGAGGGGCCCTTGCATTGGTAGCCGAAACGACCTAATAAGCAAATCAGAGAATCTCAACTTGAGAGGGGCCTTTGCAATAAACAGCCAACGCAACCTAGTAAGCAAATCAGAGAGCCTCACCTGAACAGGCGCCCTCGCATTGGTAGTAGCAGCCCTGATGTTTGATTCTCCTGCGCTTATCTGCTTAGACTGCCGCTGGAGCGATGAGAACGTATTGCTCTGCTGCTGCGACTGCTTGTGTGTTTGCTGCTTGTGTGTTTGCTGCCGCTGCTGCACCCACACCTTCGCAGCCAAAGCATCCACATCTGTGGGGTAGCCCACCACTTCAGGAGATTGAATGGCACCGGCCCTAAGTTTGCTTTCCCTGCAACTGACATACCCTGCATCATTATTGTATTGCTGTGAGTGTGAGTGAGTGAGAGAGTGCATCTTGCAGCTGGTGCTGCAACTGCTGCTGATAGAAGGGTGCATCACTATTGCAATGTTGTGAGTGAAGGAGTGCATCTTGCAGCTGGTGCTGCCACTGCTGCTGATAGAAAAGGGTGCAGCTTTATTGCAGTGCAATGTTGTGAGTGAAGGAGTGCATCTTGCAGCTGGTGCTGCCACTGCTGCTGATAGAAAAGGGTGCAGCTTTATTGCAGTGTTTTGTGAGTGAGTGAAGGGGTGCATCTTGCAGCTGGTGCTGCCACTGCTGCTAATAGAAAAGGGTGCAGCTTTATCGCAATGCTGTGAGTGAAGGAGTGCATCTTGCAGCTAGTGCTGCCACTGCTGCTGATGGATAAGGGTGCAGCTTTATTGCAATGTTGTGAGTGAAGGGGAGCATCTTGCAGCTGGTGCTGCCACTGTTGCTGATAGAAAAGGGTACAGCTTTGTTGCAATGCTGTGAGTGAAGGGGTGCATCTTGCAGCTGGTGCTGCAACTGCTGCTGATAGAAAAGGGTGCAGCTTTATTGTATTGCTGTGAGTGTGAGTGAGTGAAAGAGTGCATCTTGCAGCTGGTGCTGCCACTGCTGCTGATAGAAAAGGGTGCAGCTTTATTGCAATGCTGTGAGTGAAGGAGTGCATCTTGCAGCTGGTGCTGCAACTGCTGCTGATAGAAAAGGGTGCAGCTTTATTGCAATGCTGTGTGGGTGAGTAAAGGTGTGTATCTTGCAGCTGGTGCTGCCACTGCTGCTGTTAGAAGGGTGCATCTTTCCGTTCCTAGAGATGGTGCTGATGGAAGTGCCTGTGTGCTTTTGTGTGTATGCGTGTGTATGTGCTTGCATGTGGTTGCGTATTTGTGTATGTGAGTATGAGTGTGTATGCGCGTGTATGTGAGGTGTAGGAGTGCGTACATGTGCTTGCATGTGTGTTGCGTAAATGAGTGTGTGAGTGTGTGTGTGCGTGTATGTGGGGTGTAAGAGTGCGTACATGTGCTTGCATGTGTGTTGCGTACATGTGTGTGTGAGAGTGTGTATGCGCGTGTATGTGAGGTGTAAGAGTGCGTACTTGCGCTTGCATGTGTGATGCGTACATGTGTGTGAGTGTGTGTATGCGCGTGCATGTGAGGTGTAGGAGTGCGTACATGTGCTTGCATGTGTGTTGCGTACATGTGTGTGAGTGTGTGTGTATGTGCGTGTATGTGGGGTGTAAGAGTGCGTACATGTGCTTGCATGTGTGTTGCGCACATGTGTCTGAGAATGTGTGTTTAAAAGTGTGTACTTAAGGTGAACACGAGGCGTATTTGAGGTGTAGGAGTGTGTACGTGCCTTCATTATCACTTCCAGTCGCGCTAGCTGGTCTGGAGCAATGCGAGGACTGTAAGCTGTCATCGCAGGAACTGCTACTACTGCTATTGCTGTTGCTGTGCTGCTGATGCTGCTGATGCTGAAAGAGCTGCCGCCTGTGGTTTTGCTTCTTCAGGACCTGCTTGCCTGCAAAACGAAATGCAATGTCATAGATGTAGGTGTTTAGGTGGTGCTGGAAAGAAGCAGGAGCAGGACCTGCTTGCCTGTGAAACAACATGGGGTGTCATAGATGTAGGTGTTTAGGTGGTGCTAGAAAGAAGCAGGAGCAGGACTGCTTGCCTACAAAACAACATGGGATGTTATGTTTGTGGGTGTTAAGGTGGTGCTAGAAAGAAGCAGGACCTGCGTGGCTGCGAAACAACACGGGATGTTATGTTTAAAGGTTTTTAGTTGGTGCGGGAAAGAAGCAGGAGGACCTGCTTGCCTGCAAAAAACACGGGATGTTACGTTTGTAGTTTTTTAGTTGGTGCGGGAAAGAAGCAGGAGCAGGACCTGCTTGCCTGCGAAACAACACGGGATGTTATGTTTGTAGGTTTTTAGTTGGTGCGGGAAAGAAGCAGGTGGACTTGCTTGCCTGCAAAACAACACGGAATGTTATGTTTGTAGGTGTTTAGGTGGTGCTAGAAAGAAGCAGGACCTGCGTGCCTGCGAAACAAAACAGGATGTTATGTTTGTAGGTTTCTAGTTGGTGCAAGAAAGAAGAAGGAGCAGGAGCCTTACTGAGGTTGCAATTGTGAAGGTTTGGCAGCAGGGTTGCAACCTAAGTTGTGTTTGCAAGGGGAAGGGGACCTGTGAACTTTTCCACTTCATGTGTTGCAAGTGGCAAAGCTTGATGTCCGTGTCACTGCTTGGCGTTGCTTGGCAGCAAAAAGAAAAGGAATAATTCCACCTCATGTTTTGCAGGTGGTGAAGCTACTTTCAATATGTGTTGATGTCCGTGTCGCCGCTTGGCGTTGCTTGGCAGCAAGAAGAAAAGGAAAAATCCCACCTCATGTTTTGCAGGTGGTGAAGCTACTTTCAATATGTGTTGATGTCCGTGTCGCTGCTTGAAGCTGCTTGGCAGCAAAAAGAAAAGGAAATGGTTGCACAACCAAGGCATCATGTTACAATGGCAAAAAAGAAAATGGTTGCACAACCAAGCAAAAAGAAAAGGAAATGGTTGCACAACCAAGGCATCATGTTACAATGGCAATAATTTGGAAGTAGGTTGCATAGCTAAATATGCAGCAGTTTTGGGGTTGCAAATGCTGGTTTTACTGACAAGAGACGCCTACCCTGCGTCATGTTTTGGTGTAAAACAAATACACGCATACCACAAATTGAGTGAATTTCACCACATCCGTTTTTGTCCACGTTTAAATTGTACGTGTTGATGAAGGGAATACAGCGGGCGTCCACCATCCAAGACACCTGTCTAGACAGTAGAGAGCGTTGACTCCTTTCTGTAGGACCATTAAAGATGTCACTTGCCTGACGTGCTAACAAAACTCCATATGTGCCACTTGCCTGCCCTGCTCATTGACCCAAGCATTAGATCATCTGCACGTAATTAACGTTCACTTGTCCACACTGGCTCCTTGTTGCCAAACGAGAACACCACACAGAAAGCAAACACTTGCCTGCCCTGCTCAATGACCCAAGCATTATATCATCTGGACGTAAATAACGCTCACTTGTCCACACTGGCACCTAATTGCCGAGCGAGAACACCACACAGAAAGCGAACAAATGCCTGCCCTGCTCATTGACCCAAGCATTACATCATCTGGACGCAATTAACGCTCACTTGTCCACACTGGCCCCTAATTGCCGAACGAGAACACCACACAGAAAGCAAACACTTGCCTGCCCCGCTCATTGACCCAAGCATTACATCATCTGGACGTGACAAAGGTTCACTTATCCACTGCCTTCTACTTGCCGAGCGAGAACACCACACCAAACAAGAACAAAACTTGCCTGTCCTGCTCATTGACCCAAGCATTACATCCTCTGACCTGACTAAGGTTCACTCATACACACCGGCCCCACCCTCTAAGATGCCAGACAAGAAAACCACACAGAAAAATAACACTTGCCTGTCATGCTCATTGACCCAAGCACCTCATCCCTGCAGCTCTGCTCTTTCTCGGGGCTGGACTCTTCAGCCTGTCGCCCACACCTAAAGCAGAATGACGAAAGTCAGTGGACACACGGTGAGCAAGGTAATGGGGCCTTATGAGCAGACGCAGCCGCTGCTGACAATGCTGCTGCCCAGAAGTGCGAGGCAGGGCTCAATGCAAGGTGCTGAGCAATGTTTAGAGAAACAGGAGACAGCATAATGGGAGATTTAGGCAGATGTAAGGTCAGATGCAGAGACAACGTCAGGTCTGTCCAGCAGCAAGAAACACGCAGGCGCAGGCTGGAAACCAGGGCCTCATACTTAATGAATGGAAAAAGTCACTCTATTACTGAGTACTGTAAGCCTACACCACCGCCACCACCACATTACAAAAAAAGGAGTTTGTAGCTTGAGCAGAAGGAGTTTGTAGCTTGAGCAGAAGGAATTTGTAGCTTGAGCAGAAGGAGTTTGTAGCTTGAGCAGAAGGAATTTGTAGCGTGAGCAGAAGGAATTTGTAGCTTGAGCAGAAGGAATATGTAGCTTGAGCAGAAGATTGAAGATGCATAATGTTCAGCTGCTTGGAGGCAATGGGGCACCCACTCTTCAATCAATGCTTGGAGTGTCGCCCTTGCTTGCCTAATGAACACACGTTTTGAAGCAGGTCATGTGTGTGTGTGTGTGCGTGTGTGTGTGTGTGCGCATGTGTGCGTGTGTGTGTGTGCACATGTGTGCGTGTGTGTGTGTGCGTGTGTGTGTGTCTGTGTTTTCAGGCACGTAAAAGTGAGGTGACGTAGAAGTGAGGTGACGTAAAAGTGAGGTGACGTAAAAGTGAGGTGATGACTACATTACTCAGGACAAGGTAGCTCTCACGTTCAGTAAGAACAACAGACCAAGGATGAGGTGAGGTGGAACTGGCCAGGCGGTCAAGATAACTAGGCGTTTAAGCAGGCAACTTTCAACACTTTAGGGCATGTTGAATGGTACATGTATGGTCATGTGGGGCAGACCTGGCCAGGCGGTCAAGAGATTTGATATATTGAATCGTACACGTCTGATCATGTGAGGCAGACCTGGCCAGACGGTCAAGATGAATAGATTTAGGCACGGCAAAGTTCTACACTTCAGGACATGATGAATAACGATGAGGTGAGTCCTGTTCCTTCATTGATGGGGGGAGTGTTTTTTACTGCCTGTACATTATCCTTTTCTTTTTCTCTAGGTGAGACAGATCTGGCCGGGAGGGCAAGGGAAATTATATGCGATGTTTTTCTTTTTCTGTACGTGAGACAGATCTGGCCGGGGGGGCAAGGGAAATTATACAAATTTTTTCTTTTTCTGTGGTGAGGCAGATCTGGCCGGGAGGGCAGGGCAATTAGAGGATAACAGTTATTATTTTTCTCTTCTGTAGGTGAGGCAGATCTGGCTGGGAGGGCAAGGGGAATTATTTGATGAGACTTTTTGTTCTTAATCTTCAGGTGAGGCAGCTCTGGCTGGGAGGGCAAGGGAAATTAGAGGATACGATTTTTCTTTTTGTTTTCCTTTACATGAGGCAGATCTGGCCGGGAGGGCAAGGGAGATTAGAGGTTATGGTAAAAAAGGCGAAGATATATGCAGCGGCCGCTTCTCTGTGATAGCAAGGGTTGCTTTTGCACGCAGCAAAAGCAAGGATCTCTGCTTCTCTGTGATAGCAAGGATTGCTTTTGCACGCAGCAAAGCAAGGATCTCTGCTTCTCTGTGATAGCAAGGATTGCTTTTGCACGCAGCAAAGCAAGGATCTCTGCTTCTCTGTGATAGCAAGGATTGCTTTTGCACGCAGCAAAGCAAGGATCTCTGCGTCTCTGTGATAGCAAGGATTGCTTTTGCAGCGGCTGCGTCTCTGTGATAGCAAGGATTGCTTTGGCACGCATCCCGTAAAGTAAAAGGAACGACGACAGCCTTTGGACAAACAGGTGCCTACCAGAGTATGAGGAAGCTAGTTGCATTTTTCTCAATGCTGTTGCGTGCCAAAAGCGCGTACAGCATATGAGCATGCAGACAGAAGCGTGCATATAAGGACACACACACACACACACACATTTACACACTTACGTGCACCATGCGGTATTCAAACGTTCAAGCAGTACACGCAAAGAATATGGCGTCCCAACAGGATTGGCATATAGCCTGTGACCACCAAAATGTCTCCACAGGCATCATGCTGCCAAACCCCCTTTTATGAGCACTCAATCAAGGTCTGTGCACATTGGCCACAACATGGGTCACCTCACCCACCTTGCTTCCGCCACATGCTGCCAAACCCCCTTTTATTAGCGCTCGATCAAGGTCTGTGCACATTGGCCACAACATGGGTCACCTCACCCACCTTGCTTCTGCCAATTGCTGCCAAACCCCCTTTTATTAGCGCTCGATCAAGGTCTGTGCACATTGGCCACAACATGGGTCACCTCACCCACCTTGCTTCTGCCAAATGCTGCCAAACCCCCTTTTATTAGCACTCGATCAAGGTCTGCGCACAGTGGCCACAACATGGTCCACCTCACCCACCTTGCTTCTGCCACCTGCCACCACTGCTGCTGCCTCTGCTGCTGCTGCTGCTGCTGCTGTCTGAGTGCCACCTTGCTCGCCATGCTCCTTGTTGCTTGCTCCTCCTCACAGCAGCTGAGGGACACACTCGGACTAGAAGCCTGCTCGCAAAACTGCTGCTGCTGCTGCTGCTGCTGCTGCTGCTGCTGCTGCTGCTGGCCTTGCTGCTGCTGCTGTTGCTGTCTTAGTGCCACCTTGCCCGTCATGCTTACCGGCGGGGAGACGGGTGTGCGTGCCTCCTCACAGCAGCTGAGGGACACACTCGGACTGCTGGAAGCCTGCATTTGCTGCTGCTGCTGCTGCTGTCTGAGTGCCACCTTGCCCGCCATGCTCACCGGCAGGGAGACGGGTGTGCGTGCCTCCTCACAGCAGCTGAGGGACACACTCGGACTGCTGGAAGCCTGCACTTGCTGCTGCTGCTGCTGCTGCGACGGATGGTGGTGGCTGTGCTGCTGGTGGTTGTGCCGGCTGTGGTGCAGCACCGCTGCTGCCACTCTGCCTGACATGCTCACAGGTGGGGGTGAGTTGGCCTGACTCAGCTCAGAGGGTGCGTGAGAATGGCTGCTAGGGCTGTTCATGAAGCAGGCCGCTGTACGGCGTGCGAGTTGAGGGGGGCATGCTGAGGGTGTCGTCGCTGCTCCTCCTGCTGCTGTGTGCTTTGCACCGCACGATGCACGGGTGTCATTTGCCGAGGGCCTGGTGCCGTGTCTGTGGGGCTGTGCTGATGCTGATCTGGAGGATGGGGGGCCTTGCTCACGAGTGTGTGGGTGTGCTCGGGTGAGAGGGTGGGTGTGGGTGTTGAGAGGCAGGCCCTGGTTGCCTTTCACTGGGGGAGTGGACTTGTGGGTGGACGTGCTGCTCTGGGAAACAGGGGAGCCTGTGTGTGCGTGTATGTGTGTGCGTGTGTGAGTTTGTGCATGTGCGTCTGTACTTTCGTGTGTGAGTGTGTGTGAGTGTGTGTGTGTGTGCAGCTGTGTGTGCACTACAAGTGTAGGACATGGAAATCATGTGACCTGAGTGCATGAAACTTACATCGTACGTGTGTGTGTGTATGTGTGTGTGCGTGTGTGTGCGTGTGCGTGTGTGTGGGTGTGTGTGGATTGCATACATTGTTCATCCTGGACAACCTACTCTCCACCTCCTGCCCCTCCTTTGGCCACAGCCCATGCAGCAATTTGACGCAAGGGGGCTAATCACACCAATGACTCACACCATTGAATCACACCATTGAATCACACCAATGAGTCACACCAATGAATGACACCAATAAATCACCTTCTTTGGCCACAGCCCATCCAGCGATTTGACGCAAGGGGGCTAATCACACCAATGAATCACACCAACGAATCACACCATTGAATTACACCATTGAATCCCTCCAATAAACCACACCAATGAACGCTGTACCCCACCTTTTGCAACAGGCTGCACTTTGGTGCCCCCTCTTTCTGTGCGTGGCTTGCAAGCTGTAGCTTTTGTAGGACTTGTCCGTACAAGGGGATGCAGCAGCGAGCTGAATGTGCGATGCTGCTGCTGCTTTGACTGCTTCTGTTGATGGCCTTGACCATGGTGGTGGTGGTGGTGGTGGAGGTGGTGGTTGTCTTTTTTGACACCAAGAAGCACGTCTTGCTGCTGTTGGTGTTGCTGGTGGTGTTGGTGGTGGTGGTCCGTTTTGCCACCAAAAAGCACGTCTTGTTGCTGCTGGTGCTGCTGCAGCAGACGCAGTAAGCTGTCGCTCGCTGAAAACTGCTGCTGCTGATGCTGCTGGGGAGGTTTGTGAGGGGGAGAGGAGTATGGCAGGACCGGCTTCCTCAAAATCTGCCTTCTAGTAGACTTAGCAGTGGGAGCAGCAGCAGCGGCAGTGGAAGGCGTGCACAAATGAGAAGGAGGCTTGCAGCTGGGGGCTCTCTTCCGTCTGGCAGTATTTGTGGCGGAAGAAGCGCTAGGATGGGGGCCGAAACCTGCCTGCTTCTTCCCCACGTGTTTCAGCACAGTAGACACCTGTGTACGTTTGTGTATGTGTGTGTGCGCGTGTGTGTTTGTGGTTGCATGTGTAATTTTGTGTGTGTTTGTGCCTGTGATTTTCATGACTTCACATGTCAATTAACACGTTTTGCATGTTTGTGGTTGCGTGTGAGACTGTGTATGTCTGTAGTTGTGTGTGTGGTTGTGTATGTGCTTATGGTTGTGTGTGTGTGATTGTGTGTATATGTGTTGATGCGCATGTGCGTTGCGTGAGGTCACAAGTCAGTTTACACGTTTTGCGTAGTACGTGAAGCATTTCTAGTTAGGTGCGCGCATGTGTGTGCGCTTGATCTGTGTAACTACGGAATTGTATGACGCAGCTCTGATCATGTTTGCCAAAATAGCAAAATGGCACGTGCCCTTGAGCATGTACACACATACACACACGCACACACACGCACAACACACACACACACACAACACACACACCAGGTTACTGGACGCTACACTCTGCTTGTCCCACCCCGCTCCCTCCTCCTCACTGCTGCTGCAACTACCACAAGGCGCGTCTCTCCTTAGATCAGGGCAACCATTACTCCTCCCGCTGCTGCCATTTTTCAACCCCCCTCTTGCAGCAGCTCCTCCCGATGAGCCTGCCGCGTAACACCCTGGTCCATTTTCAAAATTAGCAGACCCTGCTGTAGCTACACCCCTGCTCAGATCTCTCTTGCATCCCCTGCCCGCATTCCCCCCCTCACAATGCGGAAGATCTGTGAGAGCCGGCTGGATCAGGCTACGCACGTGCGCCTCCCGCGCCTCTTGCTTTTGTAGCACCACATACTGCGGCAGGTAACTGCTGCTGCTGCTGCTGCACGCGCTGCTGCGCATGCCGTTGTTCCCGGTGGTGCCTGTGTGTTGCCCGTGGGGTAGGGTCATGCTGTGGGTGTCTTGTTGAAGGGCTGTCTGTGGTTGGTTTGGGCAATAGCGCGCTTGCTGCGGAGTTGTCGGCGGGTGGTTTGAGCAGTGATGTGCGCGTTGTGGGGCTGCCTGTGAATGGTTTGAATGGTGTTGTGCGTGTTGCGGGGCTGCCTGGGGTAGGTTTGGGCAGTGGTGTGTTTGCTGTGGGGCTGAATAGTGGTGAGCGTGTTGCAAGGCTGTTTGGGGTTGGTTTGGATCGTGTGGTGCGTGTTGCAGGGCTGCCTGTGGCTGGTTTGAATAGTGTTGTGCGTGTTGCGGGGCTGCCTGGGGTTGGCTTAGGCAGGAGTGTGTTTGCTGTGGGGCTGGATAGTGGTGAGCGTGTTGCAAGGCTGTTTGGGGTTGGTTTGAGCAGTGATGTGCGCGTTGTGGGGCTGCCTGTGGCTGGTTTGAATGGTGTTGTGCGTGTTGCGGGGCTGCCTGGGGTTGGTTTGGGCAGGAGTGTGTTTGCTGTGGGGCTGGATAGTGGTGAGCGTGTTGCAAGGCTGTTTGGGGTTGGTTTGGATCGTGTTGTGCGTGTTGCAGGGCTGCCTGTGGCTGGTTTGAATAGTGTTGTGTGTGTTGCGGGCCTGCCTGGGGTTGGTTTGGGCAGTGGTGAGCGTGTTGGCAGACAGAGGGCGGTGGCTGGTAAGGGCCTGTATGGCAGACGGAGGGCGGTGGCTGGTAAGGGCCTGTATGGGGGTGGAAGGGGAGCAAGGTGGCAAAGTGCAGCGGGGCTTTAGAGGCAATGGGCGGGGGAGGGCTGTGGTCTGCAGCTGCAGTTTGAGGATGCTCGGGATAAAGTGCTGGTTCTGGCAGTGGTGCGGAGGAGAGAAGGGGATTTTGCTGGCATTCTCTGCATGCGGGAGCCTTAGGTGACGGGAATTGCTGCAGCAAATGGCTCGGGTCAGGAATTGCCTGCTGCTGCTGTTGCTGGCATTCTCTGAATGTGTGAGCCTGAGGTGACGGGAATTGCTGCGGCAAATGGCTCGGGTCAGGAATTGGCCGCTGCTGCTGCTGCTGTTGCTGACATTCTCTGAATGTGTGAGCCTGAGGTAACGGGAATTGCAGCAGCAAATGGCTCGGGTCAGGAACTGGATGCTGCTGTTGGTGTTGCTGTTGCTGCTGCTGGTGTTGGTGTTGCTGTTGCTGCTGTTGGTGTTGTTGCTGCTGCTGCTGCTGCAAGGGGAAAAAACAAATAAAAAGGAGAGGGATGTAAAGGCAGTGAGTGATGAGAGTGATGTGAAGGCAGTGAGAGATGCACAAGGACCGAACCAACCAAAAACGATGTTCTAAAGTTCTTGGACCTGTCCTGGTCACACTACCCAGCAGTGCTTATTTCCCCTCTTGCTGACAAATGAGTGACGTTCAAAAAATGGTGTTTGTTGCTTGATGCTTGATGTTTGACAAATGAGTGGGGTTCAAAATATGGTGTTTGTTGCGTGATGCTTGATGTTTGACAAATGAGTGACGTTTGGCAAATGGTGTTTGTTGCTTGATGCTTGATGTTTGACAAATGAGTGGCGTTCAACAAATGGTGTTTGTTGCTTGATGCTTGATGTTTGACAAATGAGTGGCGTTTGGCAAATGGTGTTTGTTGCTTGATGCTTGATGTTTGACAAATGAGTGGCGTTCAAAATATGGTGTTTGTTGCTTGATGCTTGATGTTTGACAAATGAGTGATGTTTGGCAAATGGTGTTTGTTGCTTGATGCTTGATGTTTGACAAATGAGTGGCGTTCAAAAAATGGTGTTTCTTGCTTGATGCTTGATGTTTGACAAATGAGTGGCGCTTGGCAAGAAGGAGGGAAGCGCTGTGGGGGTCTTTTTTGTGTTGAAGGTGCAGGCTTGTAATGCTCGTCAGTAAGGAAGAAGGGAACCACAGGCAGTGAGAACCACTCCCCACATTGATTAAAGAAAAGGAGCCACTTGAATACTGAGTGCCGTAAAACTGCACCACAGAAAAGAGCTTAAAACTGCACCACAGAAAAGAGAACAATCAGAGGGGTCAAGAGGGCTGTAGGCTTGGCCTGAAAGCAGTTCCTGGAGGTCAGTCTTTGTTAGGCCTCTTCCTATCCTGGCAGACCATGGTTGGTCTGGATGTTGTATAAGTACTTAAAAGTTGAACATTGCCAAAAAGTGCATCAAAATACAGAGGCTTACCTCAGTCACGGACCCTGGAGAGGCGACACAAGCGTACATGGAGGGAAAGGGGGGTGCGCAGGAGGATGGCAGATTGTGAGTGGTGGTGGTAGAGGCGAGCTGAGGCAGATCATGGGACGTGAAAGGCGGCTGCTGGGGGGTTGGGGTGGGGGGTAGGTAATGAGTGGTGGTGGTAGGGGCGAGCTGAGGCAGATCATGGGACGCGAAAGGCGGCTGCTGGGGGGGTGGGGTGGGGGGTAGCTCAGAGGGGCTGATGTGAGGCACACTGTGACCAGTTGTGGTGGTAGCCGTATCAAGGGAGATGACGAGCTGGGGTGGAGGTAGGGACGTTAATAAGGGAGGGAGAATCTGTGGCGTTGTTGCTGGTGGTGGTGGTACTGCTGGAGCTGGTGCTATTGACGTTGCTGCCGCTGCCGCTGCTGCTGGTACTGCTGCTTTTAATACTGCTGCTGGTGCTGCTGCTGGTGATTTCAACACGACTGGTGGGGGTGGGGGTGCTGCTGCTTCAAATGCTGCTGATGGCGGTGCTGCTGCTGCTGCTGCTGGTGCTGCTGCTTCTAATGCTGCTAAAGGGGGTGGTGCTACTGGTGGTGATTCCAGCACTGCTGATGGCGGTGCTGCTGCTGCTGCTGCTGCTGCTGCTGCTTCTAATGCTGCTAAAGAGGGTGGTGCTGCTGGTGGTGATTCCAACACTGCTGATGAAGGTGCTGCTTTAAACACTGCTGACGGCAATGATGCCACTGCCGCTGCTGATGGCAATGGCATCGCTGCTGACACAGCAGTTCCCACATCACCGTGAATCGCACAGGCTTCACCCGCACGCTGGTCGCCCACTGCACTGCTGCTGCCGGCTGCCAGGACGCAGCTGCCAGCCCGCTCCCCTGCCCTGCTCCTCCCACTCGTGCTCTGCTCACCAACACCATCATCATCCTCGTACTGCACCTTGCTACAACCCCCCGTTAGCCCGTGCACATCTCCACCTTCATCCTCACTCTTACTTCCATCTTCATCCCCATTTTCACCATCGTCAATTTCACTCCCACTACTACGTTCACCCTCACCCTCCCCCCAAAAACCACCCTTGTTCCCACTTTCAACTTCACCCCCACCCCAACTCTCATTCCCATCCCCACCCTCATTCCCACTTTCAACCTCGCCCTTCCTGACGCTTTCATCTTCACCGCCGCTATCACCCCCACCCTCACTCCCGTACGCTTGCAGGTATCTCAAGCAGTCCTCCTCCCCCGGATCATCTCCGAGATCCGAATTCCACTCACTTTTATCCTCACGACCCAGATCATCCTCTTGCTTCTTCCCACCCCCCTCCCTGAACAGCTTGCTTCCAGCCACCTCTCCCGTTTGCCCCCTTCCTTTGTTGTTCTTGTACGCATCCCCTTGCCCACTTTCCGGCCCCTCCTCTGCTTGTTTTACCCCTTCTTCATGCCAACCTTCACCCACAATCACATCACCACCACAGCCACCACCACCACCACCACCACCACCATCACCGCCGCCGCCAACATCACCACCACCACTACCACCAGTGCTTATGCTAATGCCCCCGCTGCTTTTGTGGCTGGTGCTCGTGCTGCCACCGTCACTGCCACCATTGCTGCCGCTATTACTGCTGCTATTACTGATACAGCCATTGTTGTCGTGGCTCTTCCTTGCTACAGCTAAGTGAGAGTTGGGAGCCTGCGTGAGAGGACGAGGGACATTAAGCTTTCATTAGAAAGCTCGAGTGGACTGGATCTAGAGTTGGGAGCCTGTGTGAGAGGACGAGGGACACCAAGCTCTTTTAGAAAGCTCGAGTGGATTGGATCTAGAGCTGGGTGAGAGTTGGGGACTTGGGTGAGAGAACAAGAGGCATCAAGCATCATAAGAAAAAGCATCAAAGAAAAAGCATCAAAGAAAAAGCATCATAAGAAAAAGTGGACTGGATCGCTGTCCTCAACACCCTACTGTTTGATCTGAGATATTCGTTCTAACATACTTTCTCAAATCAGACAGTAAGGTATACAGAACTTCCGTTAGAAAGGTCCTGTGGTATCCTTAAAGAAATTTCGATGTCTAATTTGAGAAAACGTATTGGGCTGCTGTCCTAGGCAACTGCAGCATCTACTTAGATCCCGTTAGAGGAACATGGAATTCCATAAGAGGAATGTCATTATCTCATTAGAGGGAATTCAATGCCTGATTAGCTGATTAAACAAAGGTTGGTTCTGATCAGCGTCGTGGGCAACATGCAAGTGCAAGTGCAAGTGAAACACTCACAGGTAGTGTGTATATCTACACCGTATATGACCGGATGTATTGTGATTTTCTTGCTAAGAATACCGCATGTACACCATCAATACCAATAAGTGTCTGGTCCTGGCCAACCCTATACATTCTCAATCTTTTGAAGATCTATCCTCACCATACAATTCAGTCTGCGTCGCAGACTCTTGGCCCTGCTGCTGCAGCTGCTGCCCCCCAGCCTGTGGCGCACAACAAACCCCCTTTTCTGAGGCAGTGAATGCTGCTGCTGTTGCTTGTGTGTGTGGTGCGCTTGTTGCCATGCTTGCTGCTGCGCTTGTTGCTCTAGCATATGATGTAACCTCAGTTGATGCTGTTGATGCACCTCTTCCTGATGCTCTTGTGTGTGGTGCACACCCAGCTGCTGCTGCTGCTGCTGCTGCTGTTCCTGAGCTTGTGCGAGTCGCTCCTTTACTTGCTGCTCCCGCACATCTTGCTGCTGCTGCTGCTGCTGCTGCAGCTGCAGGTGCATGTATAATTGACTTGCCTCTTGAGCCTGCTTCTGCTGTTGGATCTGCCGAGCAAACAGTACCTCCAAGCAGCTCTGCCGTCTCTGAACCACTGCATGCTGCTGCTGCTGCTTCCGTGTGGCAACCTTATTATCATGTTCATGTTGCTGCTGCTGCTGCTGCTGCTGCTGCTGCTGCTGTGTGGCGAAGGTACTACCATGCTCACGTTGCTGCTGCGTGGCTGAGGCACTAGCAAGTTCACATTGCTGCTCTAGCTGCTGCTGCGGGGCTGAGGCACTAGCATGTTTATGTTGCTGCTGCTCTTGCTGCTGCTGCTGCTGCTCTTGCTGCTGCTGCTGCTGCTGCTGCTCTTGCTGCTGCTGCTGCTGTGTGCCTGAGGCACTAGTAAGTTCATGTTGCTGCTGCTGCTGCTGCTGCTGCTGTGTAGCTAAGTCACTAGTAAGTTCATGTTGCTGCTGCTGCTGCTGCTGCTGCTGCTGCTGTGTGGCTGAGGCACTAGCAAGTTCATGTTGTCGCTGCTTCTGCTGCTGCTGCTGCTGTGTGGCTGAGGCACTATGATGCTCTTGTTGCTGCTGCGTGGCTGAGGCACTAGCAAGTTTATGTTGCTGCTGCTCTTGCTGCTGCTGCTGCTGCTGCTGCTGTGTGGCTAAGTCACTAGTAAATTCGAGTTGCTGCTGCTGCTGCTGCTGCTGTGTGGTTAAAACAACACCATCTTGCTGCTGCTGCTGCTGCTGCTGCTGTGTGGTTAAAACAACACCTTGTTGCTGCTGCTGCTGCTGCTGCTGCTGCTGTGTGGTTAAAACAACACCATTTTGTTGCTGCTGCTGCTGCTGTGTGGTTAAAACAACACCATTTTGCTGCTGCTGCTGCTGCTGCTGTGTGGCTGAGCCACCAGCATGTTCACGTTGCTGCTGGTGGATCTGCAGCACAATGAGCTCTTGCTGCTGATGAAGCTGCTCCAGCTGCTTAGCAACAAGGGCGTCCAAATGGGCCTGCTGGCGGCGCTCTGCTTCCTGTGCTTGCTCCTGGTGTGGAAGCGTTTATGCATGTGCATATATGTTTATGCGTGTGTGTGTGTGTGTGTGCATGTGTGTGTGAGTACATGTGTGTGTAGGTATGTATGTATTCATGTGTGTGGAAATGTGTGTGTGTTTGTGTTTGTATCAACACAGCAATTTGAACATATATAGCTCCCCTAATCCCAAGCTCCCAAACCATGACTAGGAAAGCATATGCACTCCCCCCGGTGTGTTATAGCACTAGTAAGACGTGTGTACGCATGCAGCACTGGAAAGACGTACGAAGCATGCAGCAGCGTTGCAGCACTAGTAAGACGTGTGTACGCATGCAGCAATGTTCACACATACATGTGCACAGTCACACACACACACACACACACACACACACAAACACACACACACTTCCTCACTTGGGCCTGCAGCTGCATCGCCGCGGTAGCGGCTTCCTGCTGCTCCTGCTCCTGCCTTGCTTCTCTCTGTTTCTCCAACCAGAGTGACTGCTGTTGAGCCAGTTGCTGCTGCAGGAGCTGCAGCTGCTCGCTCCCAATCTTTGACACGTATACATCCTCCAGGGCCTTTTGCAGGCCTGCCACCTATGCACACACACAGCACGCACAGCACACACAGCGCCAAAGCCTAGTTTCAATGGACAATATTTGAACACGCACACTTATGTTGCTCGATTTGGGCGTGCTGTACTGCAGTGAAATTGGGCCCACGCACCTGCTCATTCAAGGCATCCCGCTCTGCTTGCATGCTGGCTGTCTCCTGCGCAGCGTTCGCTGCCAAGGCCTTTGCGCTCTCCAGCTTGGATTGCAAGCGCTGCTGCTTTTGTGTGGCCTGCAGACGGAGGGGAATTGATGGGTGGAAGAGTAGTCGCAGGGATAGAGACAAGGGCGCTGTGTATGCACCCACAATATGAAGCAGACTTGATCTATGCACGGCTTGGTTTGCAAGCGCTGCTGCTTTTGTGTGGCTTGCAGACGGAGGGGAATTGATGGGTGAAAGAGTAGTCGCAGGGACAGAGACAAGGGCGCTGTGTATGCACCCACAATATGAAGCAGACTTGATCTATGCACGGCTTGGTTTGCAAGCGCTGCTGCTTTTGTGTGGCTTGCAGACGGGGGGGAATTGATGGGTGGAAGAGTAGTCGCAGAGACAGAGGCAAGGGCGCTGTGTATGCAACCAAAAATTGAGGCAGGCTTGATCTATGCATGGCTGAGAACAAGTCGTGCAGGAAGAGTGTTGCCTGTGCAGTTTTTTTCCGTGAGGCTTGGCCTCACAGGGGAGCAGGAAAAGGTTGGAATTTGATCTGAACAAAGGGTGGAATTATTGACTGACGTACAGCGATTCAACCAAGTTTGGCACCGTTGCTACTATAATTTGTGTGGCCCGCAATAGGAGGAAGTTGGGTGGGTGAGCATTAGTTGTAGTAAGTACAGACGAGATAGACCTGTATGCAAGAACTCAATTAGTTGTAGTAAGTACAGACGAGATAGACCTGTATGCAAGAGCTCAAGCTGGAGGGAGCTATGGGCAGTTTAATTTATAAGAAGAAATAAGCGTCGATTTAGCATTATAAGCGTTTGCTTGGTTACCAAGGGGGCCAAATGTAATTTAGTGTTAAAGGATGGAAGCCTTCGTAAATGTACTACAAGCAATTTAGGAGTGCTGCGAATTGCTGCAACTAAAGAAAGAGCAAATTTATTGCAAAATTGCTGCAAAATATACCGTACACTGCGTATATAAATGGCTCTATAAATGCCAACCCTATTTTTCCTGTCTGCCTGCATATTTTTTCTATTCTTTTTTCTTTCTGAAGATGGTTAGTCTAAGAGGGGTGATCTGGGGAATGTACAAATGCTGATCCAGACAGTGTTGTTAATTTGTGCTTATGCGTTCTATTGTGCATTGTTTGGGTAAGTGCATGTATATTCGTGTGTGTTTGTGAGTGTAATTGTGTCTGTGTGTGTGTGTGTGTTTGTGTGTGTGTGTGTGTGCGCGCGCGCGTGCGCGTGTGTGTGTGTGTGTGTGTGTGTGTGTGTGTGTGTGTGTGTGTGTGTGTGTGTGTGTGTGTGTGTGTGTGTCTGAGTGTGTGTGTCTGTGTGTGTGTGTGAGTGTGTGTGTGTGGAAAAAAGTTTGAGCTTTCGGAAGAAAGGGTAAGTGATGCACTAAACTTTTTGAGTTTGATCATTGGTTATTGGTGTTTGGCATTTGAAATGATCCTGAGAGCAAGGTTTGAGTAATCGGCTCTTAGACCTGAATTATAGAACCAGGTTATGGAACCAGCCTACAAGAATGCTACAGACGCCCCCACCTTTTGCGCCGAGGCCATGTGTGTTTCATTAATCTCCCTTGCGGTCTTCAGCAAGCGCTGGAATTGGAGCAGCTGCTGCCTGCTGGTTTCTACCTGTGTGTGCATGTGTGTGCATGTGTGTGTGAGTGTGTGTTTCATTAATCTCCCTTGCGGCTTTCAGCAAGCGCTGGAATTGGAGGAGCTGCTGCCTGCTGGTTTCTGCCTGTGTGTGCGTGTGTGTGCATGCGTGTGTGAGTATGTGATGTGTTAATCTCCCTTGCGGCTTTCAGCAAGCGCTGAATTGGAGGAGCTGCTGTCTGCTGGTTTCTGCCTGTGTGTGTACTTGTTTTTATGTGTGTTCTTATGTTGTGAGTTGTGAGTATATGTGTGGTGTGCGTGAATTTAGATGTGTGCAAGATAATGTGTTATGTATGAGTGTCATATGTATACGGTGTATGTATGTGTGAGGTGACGAGGGATGCTTAGAAGGGAGGGAAATGGAAGATGATTTGGTAGCTCAAAAGTATCTGACACAAAATTAGCCTTATAAAGTGCGGACACTATACGAAACACTTAGTTCAAGACCCAACTGCTTCACACATTACACCCATAAGCAGCAGTGAAGTTGGCGCCCAAAGACATTCAGTCAGATGCAACCTTTAAGCAGCAGTGATGTTGACGCCCCAAGCAACCCAGTCAGACACCTTTGGCACTTTATGAAGCTATGCAACATTGGTGGCTACGGACAGTGCAGATCATCTTAGAAAGAGGAAAAAGAAACACTACGCAGGCAGTGAAAAACCCCTCTTTACAGTAATTTAGGAAAAGGACATTGGTGGCTACGGACAGTGCTGGTCATCACATGAAAGAAAAGAAGAAAAGCTACGCAGGCAGTGAAAAACCACTCCCCACAATAATTATGGAAAAGGAGCCACTATGCTTGAAAAGGCTCAGCCCACCTGTGTCTGGCGAGAGTCTGACACGTGCTTTGCGGCCAGCAACCTGACTTCCAAGTCCTCACGCACTTCCTGAAATCGCACATGCATGTGTGCATGCATGCAGGCAAGGACATTGGTGCTAGCAGCAGTGGCACTAAAGCAGTTCCATTTCATACAAAGGCATAGCAGGAGGGACCTAGTAGGCAAGGAATTACTGTGCCTGGATCCTTCCTGAGATCGCACATGCTGGTGTGCGTGCATGACAGGCAAAGTCTTCGATGCTGCAGCAGTAGCACTTAAGCACTTCCGTTTCAAACATTTTAATAGCAAAAGGGTCGCACTGAAGCGCTTCCATTTCAAACATGTTCATAGCATAAGGCCAGCACTGAAGCGCTTCCATTTCAAATATTTCATAGCAGGAGGGACCTTGTAGTCAAGGTGTCCCTGTGCTTAGCTATTAATTGGCTTTTTTACAGAGGTCTTCTTGAGATCTGGGCAGCTAGTCTAATTGTTTTCACTTGTTTCATATGTAAATTGTACAAGTTTGGGAACGCCTGTGACACGAGCATCTAAGTTTATTTCGTACCTTGTCACGCTTTAAGAAGAGCTGAAGATTCTCGATGCGGTGCTTCAAAAGGGACTTCTCAGCATCTGCACACGTTTTGCAGCACACAAACACACCAAGGAACAACTTAGGTTGGCTGCTTGCGCCATTTCAGCACTGCGTGTGACAGGATACAAGAGAAAGAAGAGGAAATTAGCAAACTGACAACCACTTCCCATATAAATAAGGAACAGAAGCCACTTCAGTACCGAGTACTGTTCAACCCCACCATAAGGGAACAGCAACACCAAAAGTGCTCAGGAGGGTTGCAGGCTTGGCTTGAGACGGATATGCCTCATTTCAGTTTTTATCTTGCCCTGCAAATTGCCAGATCTTTCCCAGTGCCTGCGTCACACGCTGAACCCCATACACAAACATACAAGCACGCACGCACACACACACACCAATGTCTTTCGCGGCTTGCCGTACAGAAGTGAGGCCCTTGCCCGGTGCCCTTGCCACACAAAAACCCTCATCCACAAGCATATGCGCACACACACGCACACACACACACACGCACACACACACCATTTTCTTTCGCAGCTTGCCGTGCTGAAGTAAGGTCCTTGCCCAATGCCCTGGCCACACGAGATGCCTCTGCCAAACTGCTGGCCCTCTGCCTAGCAGCAACTTCGGCACGCTTAGAGGCCACTAGCTGCAGCACATAAGACGCATATTTCACACAAAAAGGACATTTTTGTACACGTTGCTCAACTCCATATTTTGCTGGCCCTCTACCTAGCAGCAGCTTTGGCACGCTTAGAGGCTGCTAGTGGCAGCACATAAAACGCAGAATTCACACAAATAAGGCACACTTTGCTAAACTTCATCATCTTCGGTTGGATGTGCTAAAATACTGACCTGGCCCCTTCTTCACGGTGACTCAGATCAAAGCAGACAAAGCATGCAAATGCGTTTTTGACACACACCTACACCTACACCTACACCTACACCTACACACACACACACACACACACACACACACACACACACACACACACACACACACACACACACACCTAAGAAAGGCTGTCTGTGCCACAAAATTTAGGTGTAATCGACAAAGGCAGTGTAACAGTCATTAGCTCAGGCAGTGTGCAGTGAGAACCAATCTAATAATCAGTTAAATGCAATTCTTAGTGATCTTTCACTGGGCCCAACAGCAATAACAAAAGGTGCTGGCCGTGGCACTACCCCCCACAATAACACTTCACACAGAACCTGGGGCAGCAATGAGAGGAGGGTTTACGTCCTGGGGCGGCAGAAATTGCCGATTTTTTGTGTGGCATGTGCAATGTTGAGGAATGTGTGGCATGTGCAATGTTGAGAAATGTGTGGCATGTGCAACGTTGAGAGAAGTGTGGCATGTGCAACGTTGAGAGAAGTGTGGCATGTGCAACGTTGAAAAATGTGTGGCATGTGCAGCGTTGAGAAATGTGTGGCATGTGCAACGCTGAGAAACGTTGTTTGGCAACTAGGCTGATGAATTTGGCTCTGCTTTACCAATCATGCCGTGGGAGTAAAACAATAAGGAAAGCCAGGACGTGCACGGACGAAAGCGAAGCTAAGACACATGCAAAGCCAGAAAAAAAAAGCCAGCTCGTGCACTGGTCAATAGAAGGCCAGAACAGAAACAACGCCTGAACAAGAACATCATAACGTGCACAGGTGAAACCTAAGCCAGAACAGAATAGAAGCCAGAACGAGAAGGCACAGATCAAAATGAAATAGAGCACATAAAAGGCAGTCAAAGTATACTCCAACACCCACGCCCATGACAAGGCACACACACACAAACACACACACACACACACACTCACACACACACACACAAACACACACACAAAGACACACACAAACACACACAAAGACACATACACATACACACACGCACACACACACAAACACACACACAACTCGTACACACTCACGCACACACACACCTGCTCCTCCAGCCGCTGTACGGTTGCCCACACATCCTCCTCTGCCCCCATCCCCCGACCACTCCCAACAGACAAACCACCCTCGTGCCACCCTCTGCTGCTCTTCCCGACCCCCCCTCCACCCCGAATACCACAAGCTGCTCCCCCCTCTGCAAAACCATCGACACTGCTGCGACAGCTGCTGTTTGTGTTGCTGCCCACCACCACCACACCTCCCCTCATGGCTGTTGTGAGCACACCCCTGCCACCCACTCCACTGCCGCTACCGTCCCACCCCTGCCACAGCAAAGGTCAAGCGCACACGTGTGGGAACGGAAAAAACAGAAGAGTGGCACAGTCAGTTTAGTAGTCACCACCTACCAGCTTGCGGTGAGAAGTCGGAAGCGATGTGCAGAGTGACACAGTCAGTTTAGTAGTCACCACCTACCAGCTTGCGGTGGGAAGTTGGAAACGATGTGCAGAGTGACACAGAGAGTGTAGGAGGTAGTCACTATCTACCAGCTTGCAGGAAGCGGTGTGCAAAGTGGCACAGAGAGTGTAGGAGGTAGTCACTATCTACCAGCTTGCAAGAGGATGTAATGTCCATTTTTGACCCCCAATTGGGAGTTGCACGCGTACATGGAAAACACACATACACACACATACACACACACATAAATACACACACACATGTATACAAACACGATTATAAGGTCTTAGAGAGACTAAATAGTAAAAGGCAAAACATAGACACACACACAATTTCAAGGTCTTAGAGGGACTTAAAAGTATGAGGACACACTCATCATGTGGAGGTATCTGAGGACCCCCCAGGGATGCAGAGAGCCACGGTAGAGCGAATGTATAGGGTTGGTCAGAACCATACATTTACGGCATACACGGTATTTTTGGCAGGGAAATCACCAAATATACGGTCATATACGGGACACATATAAACGATTCTGGCCAACCCTACAAAGACACTCCAGGTAAGTGTAGACCACTTTCTGGCCAACCCTACAAAGACTCTAGGCAGGTGTAGACCAGAATCTGGCCAACCCTACAAAGACACTCTAGGTTAGTGTAGACCAAATTCTGGCCAACCCTGCAAATATACTCTAGGCAGGTGTAGACCAGATTCTGGCCAATTCTAAAGATATACTCTTGGCAGGTGTAGACCAGATTCTGGCCAACCCTACAAATATACTTGAGGCAGAAGTAGACCAGGTTCTGGCCAACCCTACAAATATAGTCGAGGCAGGTGTAGACCAGAATCTGGCCAACCCTACGAATATACTCTAGGCAGGTGAAGACCAGGTTCTGGCCAACCCTACAAATATACTCGAGGTAGGTGTAGGCCAGGTAGACGCAAGTTAGTTTGTGTTTGTTGGCAGTACCTGTGTTCGTTGCTTTGGCCAGCCCAATGCATCAATAAAATGCCTTTCGTTTGACAATCCAATCGAGTGTGTGACCCACAACACACCCACATTACCCCAACTATGCCTGCAAAGTCGCCCCGACATAGTTGCAACGACACCCACACTCACACTCACACCCACCCCCACATGCCCACATGTCCATGCACCTGAACAGGAGCTGAGAGGTCCTGCAGCACCCGGCCGTGTGCCTTTGCCGTGGGCTTTGCCTGGTGGGGGTGGCTGTGGTGGAGATGGGGCTTGCGTGACAGCTGTGTGGGAGAGGTGGGACGGGAGGACAAGGCAGGGTTGTGGTGTGCACGCTGTGGACACCCTTCCTCCCTTTTGCCTCGGCTCAAAGGGTGTGCATGCTGCGGGGCAGCCGTCAGTTCAGCTTGTCCTGCCTCACGGCTGGACGCCACACGTATGTGCGGGGTCACGTGCGCACCCCTACATCCGGGGGAATTGGGACGTAGGTTTTGAGGGCGCTGGGCTGACGCAGATCGTTTGGAGGGTGGGGGGTGGCTAGGTGAGGGCGGGCGTGCACAGCCAGGTCTTGGGTTGTTCACATGGCGGTGAGGGAATGGACGCTTAGGACGTCGTTGAGGGTCGTCAGAGTGAGAGAGGGCGGTGACGTTGGTGTGAAAGGGGGGCTGCGAGTTCTCGTCCAGGTACTCTGCGTGAAAAAAATGATGTACTTGCAATGTGTGGAGGCCAAGCAAAGTGGGTGCGGTACTTGACAAACACCGATCTGCTTGCAATTGATGACTATTTGTGGGCCCCTGCTTGGTGCTGTCTGTTTTAATCCTTCCTTGGACCTGTCAGGTTCAGATACTCACCATCATGGTCGTCAATTAGATACGGGGACGCATTCCAGAATGGCTTGGAATAGGCACGTGGTTTTGGCTGAGAGTCGGATGAGAAGAAGCAGTACGTTGGCCCAATTGGAATTGCAATTTAAGGAAATAAAGTTGACTATGGTCAGGTCTTTCATGCATCACTACCGGTGTTAAACAGAAGTGAAAACACACATTGCACTTGCTATTGAAAAGTGGAAACTCTAATGACCCAGCGCATCTAGCAGTAGTCTACCTCAACTAGTTGTTTGGTGGAGTCATCGCGCTCCTTCTCCTGCCAAGGAAGAACGGAAGGCGCCCATTTTGTTTAGTCTTGACCCGTGTTGCGTTTGTGCGCGTTTCGGTGTAAATCGCTCATACTGCACTAGCTGTCGCCAGTTTTGGCAATTTCATTCAAGTCAGTGACCCTGGCCCACCTTCTGAATGCTCGAGTAAGCCCTTGTATTCAACAGGCTGAGCAGGTGGTGAGAAGAAGAACTGCTGTCTGAGTCTGATAAATCCACATCCGCTGTGTATGTCGTGTGCATGCAAGCAAGAATATGGTCAGCTAAACATGAAGAGTAGAAGTTTGTGAATGCATGCAACACTCCAATCGCAACACTCTAACCAACTAGGAATTTGCAGAAAGAGGGTGACTGCTTGGTTCTTTAAGAAAATTTAATTTTTGTTTAGACAGTGCTCAGCAGCATGTCTGCCCCGGCAGAGGTAGATCCCTTCATAAAGTCAGTTGAGGAGCGCCTGCCCTACTACCAGAAGCGTATCAAGCTGTTTGAGCAGTACCAGAGTGTTCAGAATGCAAAGACTGAAGAGGGTGAGGAGGGAGCGGCCGCCCATTAACGCATGAACGCGTCTCACGAGCAACGCGCACGCTCATGCACAAACGTCCATCTGTGCACACAAACATGCTCACACATGCACACGTTCACCCCCGAACGCATGCACGCACCCAGACACGCATGTGCACAAATATACAGGCACACAAGCACGTACAACCACACGCGCACATACATATACGCACACTCGCATGCACGTATGCGCACACACATAACACATGCACATGCACACACAAACACACACTCATACACATATACACATGTACATGTGCACACAAAGATGCACGCACACATAGAAATGTACAAGCACACGCACCGACACACACACGCGCACACACACACACATACACACACACCCAAACACACACTCACGCGCACGCACACGCGTGCACACACGTACACATAACACGCACGCACGCACGCATAACACACACACGCAAACACACACACACACACACACACACACACACACACACACACACACACACACACACACACACACACGCGTGGACACAATGTGCATGCAGCTCGTGCTGCAAACCAGGAAATTACGCTGACGCTCCCTGACGGCAAGCAGCGCAAGGCCATCAAAAACGTGACAACGCCCTTGGAGGTGGCCAAAGACATTTCCTCCGGGCTGGCCAAGAAGGTGGTGGTTGCAGAGGTGGATGGGAAATCCTGGGACCTGGCCCGCCCCCTGGAGGAAGACTGTGTCATTAAGCTCTTCAGCTTTGATGACCCTGAGGGCAAAGACGTAAGTGAAGTGGTAGCGGTGGACAATTTTATATTCAACTTTCACTGAGCACTGAGCACGTGCACAGCATGTACATACACACACTTACGCACTGTGCACACACATGCACGCGCATGCACACACATACATGTATACACACACAAACACAAGCACGCACGCACCAAACATGTACACACACAAGCGTGCACAAACGCAAATGACACACATACACAAACACACATACACACGCGACGCACACACGGACATAAAACAGGCTTTCTGGCACTCCAGCGCGCACGTCCTTGGGCAGGCGTTGGAGCTAGAATTTGGGGCGGACCTGACCATTGGCCCCGCGTTAGAGGAGGGCTTCTACTACGACTGCTTCTTGGGTGACAAGGTGCGTTTACGCTCTTTGCTCTAGGAGGGCTTCTGCTACGACTGCTTCTTGGGTGGCAAGGTGCGTTTACGCTTTTTGCTCTAGGAAGGCTTCTACTACGACTGCTTCTTGGGTGGGAAGGTGCGTAAGCTCTTTGCTCTAGGAAGGCTTCTACTACGACTGCTTCTTGGGTGGCAAGGTGCGTTTACGCTCTTTGCTCTAGGAGGGCTTCAACTACGACTGCTTCTTGGGTGGCAAGGTGCGTTTACGCTCTTTGCTCTAGGAAGGCTTCTACTACGACTGCTTCTTGGGTGGCAAGGTGCGTTTACGCTCTTTGCTCTAGGAGGGCTTCAACTACGACTGCTTCTTGGGTGGCAAGGTGCGTTTACGCTCTTTGCTCTAGGAGGGCTTCAACTACGATTGCTTCTTGGGTGGCAGGGTGCGTTTACGCTCTTTGCTCTAGGAAGGCTTCTACTACGACTGCTTCTTGGGTGGCAAGGTGTGTTTACGCTCTTTGCTCTAGGAGGGATTCAACTACGATTGCTTCTTGGGTGGCAAGGCGCGTAAGCTCTTTGCTCTAGGAAGGCTTCTACTACAATTGCTTCTTGAGTGGCAAGGTGTGTGTAAGTTTTATTTCTCGCTCAAGGACGGTTGTTGCTACAACTGCTTCTTGGAGGCAAGGGTGTGTGTGCGTGTATGTGTGTGTGCGTGTGTGCGTGTGTGTGTGTGTGTGTTGGAATTGACTGCACCTGAGGAGGGCTTTGGCTATGACTGCGTTTCAGCTGGCAAGTTGTGATTATCAAACACCGCTTTTTGGGCCACTGTGTGTTAGGGGTTGAAAACCTGTGTTGCGTGGCTCCTTCTTGGCAGACGTAACAAGCGGTTTCGGTCAATCAACATTCATAAGCTGGGAGTTGTGGGTTGGGGGATGTATAGGTTTAGGTCCAAGCTTTCACACCCTGACTGCAGGTTGCGCGTGCAAACCATCACCTTTTTGGTCCATACTTTCACACCTTCTATTTGTATTTGCAGACCATCACCTTTTTGGTCCTTACTTTCACACCCTGTCTACAAGTTGTGGTTGCAGGCCATCACCTTTCTGGTCCATACTTCCATACCCAGTCTACGAGTTGTGTGTGCAGACCATCACCTTTCTGTTACTTTCACTCTTATCTATTTGTATGTGCAGACCATCACCTCTTTGGTCCATACTTTCACGCCTATCTGTTTGTATGTGCAGACCATCACCTTTCTGGTACTTTCACTCTTATCTATTTGTATGTGCAAACCATCACCCTTTTGGTCCATACTATCACGCCTATCTATTTGTATGTGCAGACCATCACCTTTATGCTCCCTACTATCACACCCTGTCTACAAGTTGTGGTTGCAGATCGTCATATCTCTGGTCCACACTTTCACTCCTATCTATAATAATTTATATGCACAAACCATTCCCTTCATGATCAATACTCCATTCACCTGTTACGCAGACCTTGAGTGAATCGCACTGACTTCAACAATACTTTAACAATACTTGAACACCCCATGAGTGATTTGGACCGACCACAACCATACTTCAACACCCCATTGACCTGTTACGCAGACCTTGAGTGAATCGGACCGACCACAACAATACCTCAACACCCCATTGTCCTGTTACGCAGACCTTGAGTGATTCGGACCGACCACAACCATACTTCAACACCCCATTGTC
>Ga0307963_1000245_pt1 | contig 33312 bp, 30 predicted proteins | sample OrgLakmetagen594_FD_201829 | JGI IMG/M metagenome (GOLD analysis project Ga0307963, IMG submission 201829) | Saline water microbial communities from Organic Lake, Antarctica - #594 | ecosystem: Environmental > Aquatic > Non-marine Saline and Alkaline > Saline | place: Antarctica: Organic Lake... | reverse complement strand
TTCTCTTCTTCATACATCAGTTTCCTCTATTTCTTTTGTTTAGCCAGGTTTAGTTTCAGGCTTTTTCCAAACTTCCGCTGAGATGCCCTTTGAGGCATATATAGTGATGTAACCTTACCTTACCTAATGTGGGGAGTGGCTTCCACTACCTGCGTAGTTTTTTTTCTCTTTTCAGCTTTTTAGTGTAGCTCACCATGAACCCAAACTGGAAACACCAACAAATCCACCTGACAGAATATCTAAAGGAAGCTTGAAGGCCTAAGCGCATCATATGCCTCATCCTAGCATACCCATGATGTCATTCATAATGCTATGGTGGTGTGCAGGCCGCTGCCTCCCAACCACCTGATTCCCACTAAAAAACCCTTCCTCTTTTGTTCCCTATGTGTGAGATGTCTCTGCATCCGCTGGGTGTATTGCAGGATACAAAACAAATCCTTTCCTATTCCTTGCCGATGATGTTTTATTCTTTTCTTCCTTCCTCTTTTACCTGGGCTTGAATTTCACTTTTCCTAACTTGCTGGGAGGTGCAACATAGATTGCACTCGCAAGGCGTTTTTCAGCACTCAAGGAGGTAAAAATATTAGCAACCAAACTGGATCTACTTTGTACCTCCTTCTACAAATTCCATTGCGCGCTGCTTCACGTGATCCACCCGCTTGCTGTCTGCACCAACCTTCTCCCAACTTAACCAGCGCTTAAATATGGGCTTCATTTTTCGTGCTGGAAGGGGCAGAGAAGTGATGCGCTCAAAAAGTGCACGTGTGCGCCCTTCATCTCCAGCTTTTACTTCCTGCAGCAATGCCCGATCAGTGATGCAAACTTAAAAGTGTTGTCTTCGGATAAGTAAAAACTAGCTTTAAGGAGTGTGAAAATGGATGTAAAGCCCTCATACAAAAAGGTATTCAGCTTCCTCAAAGGTTACATACATGGTTATCACTGTTTAGATAAGTGGGATGGTTATCACTGTTTAGATCAGTGGGGATGGTTATCATTTTTTAGATAAGTGGGATGGTTATCACTGTTTAGATAAGTGGGATGGTTATCACTGTTTAGATCAGTGGGATGGTTATCACTGTTTAGATCAGTGGGATGGTTATCACTGTTTAGATCAGTGGGGATGGTTATCATTGTTTAGATAAGTGGGATGGTTATCACTGTTCAGATAAGTGGGGATGGTTTTCACTGTTTAGATCAGTGGGATGGTTATCACTGTTTAGATAAGTGGGATGATTATCACTGATTAGATCAGTGGGGATGGTTATCATTGTTTAGATAAATGGGATGGTTATCACTGTTTAGATAAGTGGGATGGTTATCACTGTTTAGATCAGTGGGATGGTTATCACTGTTTAGATAAGTGGGATGGTTATCACTGTTTAGATCAGTGGGGATGCTTATGTGTGCCACCTACCACCTTAGGGCTCTTCCTTAATATACCCAACTCTTCCTAAACTAATTCAACGTTTTCTGTTAAGCAAGCCTTTTGGCAAATGCTTGAACCTTGAAATTCTAGAGTATGGAAGGGTTAAGGTTTATTAAGCCGCAGGAAGACAGTCTATCTGTACGCACCTGGTCAATGTACAAAGACCATAAGTCAATGCGTTTAGGGTAGTTGCGCAGCACACTCTCGAGCACTCCCCGCCCTCGCTCAGCACTTCCCCCAGGACTTTTGAACTCATGCATGGCCGTCTGAATGATGACCTGTATGATAAAACGGCAAAACGGCACGTTGAAACGCAATGCAGGTACGACGATGACGAATAATAAAGTGGGTGGTATGGCTATCAGTGCCCTCCAAAGAACTATGCTTTTGTGTGCAAAAGCTAGTTATGATATGCAGAAGTTCGTAAACAATCGTTTACGCTTTAACACACATTTATAGCAAGCAAATGTGTTTGATCCCAAGGCTACCTTTATATGCTTCCTCTGAGGCAGCGAGATCAGTGCGCGGTCCAGCAGCTTGCGAGCAGCGTCAGGGTCGCCTGCCTTTGCTACCTCCCTTGTCTCCCCTGTAAGTAACAGTTGACAAATAGTCGCAACAACTTTTGACAGTATGCCCTTTGTTTGCAGGGCTTCCCAAGGATTTTCTACTGAGATACACCCCACTAGAACTATGGACCCAGCTGGTCACCCTTTTTTGTTTCAGAAGTAGGTTAACTTTTACCGATGACATTAGACTTACCGGTCGATCCTTGCTTAAAATTGTGAGTGGTTTATCTGCCGGCATTGCTTTTTCTTTATAAATTGGTCTTCTCAAACCGTTATTACCAATTTTGTAGTAAAAGTCTACTTACATAGTCGTTGCACCTCTTTAATTTCATCTGTGGGAAGATCTGGTTGTAGTGAAAGTGGCTCTTGCCAGCCATACCTGCAAGCGCTGCCTCATGTGCAGCCAACCACACTTTGGCGCTGGAACTGAATTTCTTGGTCATTGTGCGTAGGGTGTTGGAGAGGAGCTCAGGGCGACCAGGATCAGAGGAGGGTCTGCGCAAAATGCCTGCGCAATTGATCATGAGGCATGTTGACTAGCCATTTAAGTGCACGCAAAGGCACCTCGATGTCATCTTGCAAAATTGACACAGGTGGAATGGGTAACGTCTTTCCAAGGTCATTGTGAGAAATACCATACCCTACAAGCCTCACATTACAACAACAAATAGCAGCCTGAAGAACAAAAACAACCGTGTATACTCCTAGACCTGATACAAATGCTGAACAAACATTGCCCTACAAAATTCGCCCACCTAGCAGTACAAAGTAGAGGCGCTTTTGATCGCAGTATTGTGCGGCTTTGGAAAAGGTCGTCATAAGAGCTTCGTCAGGGCTGGGCAGTCCGTGGGCAGCCTCAAGATTGAGGAGTGCCACCCAAACATTGAACTTCTCGCCCTCCTCCCTGCGCATTACATGCACATTGCAGGAAGCATAAAATAAAACATGTAGGTGCCTATGGTAGCGCTACAAAAAGGGTTAGGTTAAGGATACACAGATTTACCCCTCACCCAATGCAATCAGCAATAATGTTCCCCTGTGTGTTGACAAGGCAATACCAAAGCTAAAAACACAAGTATCATAAAATTGCATACATTCTCTATCAATAGGCTCCCCTCAGTTCTACCATGGTAAATGTGCTATCAAGCGCGCTGAGCGCGTAATTAAACTCGGGTTACCTAATTCATTCCCTCCCCTTGTTCATGTGATATCAGTGCTCGCAAGGTAACAAACCTCTCCTTGTTACCATCTCCCTCGTCTCACATAATTCACCCACACCTCAACTGATTTAAACCAGAGTATACACAGGATGTACAGAGCCTTCATTGGGTGTTGTACATGCACAGAAGACCGTAGCAGTGCACGAATGCCAGAGCAAACAAAATTATACCACAATGTCTGCAGGACAAAGAAGCCACAACGTAGCTGTAAAGAAGCCACAATGCCACCACAACGTAACTGTAAAGAAGCCACAATGCCACCACAACGCAACTGTAAAGAAGCCACAATGCCACCACAACGCAACTGTAAAGAAGCCACAATGCCACCACAACGTAGCTGTAAAGAAGCCACAATGCCACCACAACGTAACTGTAAAGAAGCCACAATGCCACCACAACGTAACTGTAAAGAAGCCACAATGCCACCACAACGTAACTGTAAAGAAGCCACAATGCCACCTGGGAGTCAGTATCAATCCCATTGAATGTGACTCATTAGAGGGTAGAGGACCCCGTACAGAGCACACGACACATGCTATGCCACAACGCTCATTGGGTCATTAGAGGGTAGAGGACTCCGCACAGAGCACATGACACATGCTTTGCCACAACGCTCATTGGGTTGAAGCAGTGCAATAAAATCAGTCAAGCTCCGCACCTATAGTAAATGGTCTGCAGAGCACGCTGTGCCACCGCCCTAGCCTTGTCTGTCTCCCCTAGGCCCAGGAAGAAGGACATATAACGGATCCACACGTAGGAAGAGTTGGGAGAGGAGCGCAGCAGCACCTCGTACTCAGCATCACTGCTGGGAGCAGTGTCTTCTTGGAGTCTGGAGCAAGGCAACAAGCAGTTGCAACTTGAAGGGCAGCAAATAAATTATGTAATGTGATCTGTGCTGTTACTACACTAGGGCATCATGGAGAATTTGACTGCTTGTTGGAAATTGTTACCCGGGGTTTGATATGGTGCTGCTCAGATAATCTGCACACAGCTCCCCTAGGTTGTTTAAACTAACCAAGGCAGTCTAGGATGCCTGTATATTAGGTGTAATCAAGTGTTTCCAACAGCGTGTAATCATACTAGCAAAGAAATGAGCCTGATCCTACCTTGCTTGCTCTGCACGCTGTATGGCTTCTTCACGCTCTTCTCGTGCACGCTTTTTAGCTGCTCGACTAAGCTTGCCCTCCCCTCCTTCCTGCTCTTTGCCGCTAGTGGCTGCGTGGCATTAAATTTGACAAATTGGCAATCACTGTGCGTTCATCGCGTCATGTAGGGCAGCTTGTTAGCACAGCTCAGCTTCGTTTTGTGCTCAGGCCTGGTGGATGCGTAACTTTTAAGCATAGCATGTTGTGCAGATTGTAAGCACAGCCGAGCAATAGTGTTGCAGCTTCGTGCCCACACTTAAAGTGTGAAGACGGTGAGAAAATGGTACAAAGTGGGCTTCCAGGGCCCAGACAAAGTGTGAAGGTGGAGCATGTTTATTGGCAGCAAGCATCAAGCACCAAACGCTGTTGATCTCTGTGCATGCAGGCATCCAGGGAAATTGCAAGCATTCATTGCAGTTTACCGTTTCTATGCTCAAAGGCAACTTGAGGTTCAACTCACATGCAAGATTAATTCATAGTAAGGGCAAGATAACTTGAAATATCACTATACTTGTAACAATTCATGTGGGAACTCAATTCCAAATTGAACACCTTGCGTTTGCCCTACACAACGCGCTGCTACAATGCTGCTCACAATTTGACAAGTACACTCGTCCATGGTGTTAGCGCTTTTGCATTTGGATATAAGCCTTCAATAGAGTGCACACACCTGCTACCGCAGCTGCGTCGACCTCTTCAGCAAGCTGCAAGCCTGCTCCCCACCCAGATGCCTCAGCCTCCTCAGCTCCTGTGTCTCAAATTGGGATTACATTGGTGTATGTGTGTACACAAATGAGGAAATGCGAATTTATAGCTTAATGAAGCACTAGTTGTGTGAGTTCTAAGTACGGCCTGCTCTGAGATTTAGGTACTGCTGCAGAGGAAACGCAGCAATATTGTATGGGGGAAATTTTTGAAAGAGTTCCTTTTAGTACCCATACCAGTATCTCAAGATCTAGGCAAGTAAGCAATCGACAAGTGCTACAGCTAGAACTGTCTAAGTGTCATTGACACCCTCACCATGACGGCTTTGGGACTTGACAAAGCTCACAGAGATGCACACCTGGTGCCACATGAATAGCTGCTTGGACCTGCTCCTCCTCATCGACATCATCCTCCCCGCTTTCGCTTGAATTTCCTGTGGCAGTACGGGGACGTTGAAAATGCTTTCTTGAGATGTTTGTGCATGAACTGTGTGCTGTACTTTGCCTCTTTGTACACTCCATGCAAAGGAATACAGGCACAGAGACATGCATACCTCGCCCTCGCCCACACGAACCAGCATCATCCTTTTCATTTTCCTCCTCCTCCTCCTCCTCCTCCTCTTCTGATTCCCCGTGACTAACCGAAGAGCCTCCTAGGTCATCAATGTTAAGCATGGAGCCTGCATGAACATGTACGTGTGCAGGATAAAATGCACAGGGTAGCAATTCAGCAAAACAGATGGCTGTTTTTTCCATAAATGGCTTGGCAGATGCGCATCCTTTTCATTGCCCAGGCTGCAGCTCTGCTATCCTGTTACGAACTTTTACGCGGTGTACAGCAGTACTTTTAAAGATAAAAACAGGGCTGTGCAATGACAATCGGACAGTACGGTCTTTCAAAATACAGTCTGACAGTTGACAGCGCTGTAACTTGACGGCTTAGACCATCTTTTTAAAACGTTGTGACTGTCATAACGATGCATGGCAGTACGGTTGTTGGTTGAAAAGTCACAAAAAGGCCCAAAGTTACAATTTGACCGCAAAATGTCCATTCATGCTCTTTCTTCCTCTTATTGGATTGTGACATGTATATCATTTGTATGATCAAACGGGTGGTGTGATAATAAAAGCTAAAGGAGAGAAAATAAGAAGAAAACCTGGTGTTCTGACCAGAACTCGAACCTTGGTATCTGCTTGCACAGCAAAACAGCTGTTAACAGTAGGTTTACACAATTACTAGCATATTAAGTAGTTATTAATTACCGGTTGACGGTGCCCTTGACTGTCTTGACGCTGGACATGGTCATTTCTGAATCACCATCATTTTGATGGTCTCACAAAACATGAGCCATACTACAATTGCAACACAACGTAAAATAGGCTCTGACGGTGTCATTACACAGCCCTGAATACAATCCTTCAGTAATGAGCATACAATCCAGTTATCAAGACCCTTTTTAACTCTAACGCTACCTTATGACTATCCTTTCCCTTTTACACTCTTCCCTATAAAATAGATTACAGCAACTCACGTAATGCTCAAACGAGTGCTCACTTTTCAGGTTGGCATCAGCATCCCCTCCTTCGCTCGAACTCTCCAAACCACCTTGGCCAAGCACCCCATCCTCTTCCTTGTCCTCATCACTGCTGCTGGGCTGGTGGGCTGCATGCCTCTGTCCTTCTCCTTGCTCCTCTGCATCCACCATCTCGTCATCAAGGCCTGAGACACTTCCCCTGCACCGAAAGACACACAGCACCACATAAAGACGGTTCAAAAATGGAGTAGCGTATTGTAATTGATGTCCAGCTTGGGAATGTTTTCCTGTGAATTGTTACATCTGTCCTCCCTAGTGTGCGTCCTTCCTAAAGCAGGGCTGCCACTTCTTAGTCTGAGGGAATGCATTTCAGAAAAAAAAATGGTATAAATAACCACATGTGGCAAATTAAATCAGGGACTTTACAATCATTACCGGAACAGCCTTTTGGTTCCATTGTAGCAGCGTGTTGGTAAAGCCATTATCAACACGTTTAATCAGACATTGTTTTCATCTCTTACATAACTCGTTACAAAAACACAAGAGACTGGCTCAATCATATAAGGTTGCTTTGCACATTCATCTGCGGTTGTATTCTCAAGGAATGCTCAAATAGCAACAAACATCTATAAGAAAATCCAGCTTTAGCAAATCGTGCGAAAGAAAAATATCACCCAACAACACACACCAATGAACTTTAGACCTAACACACAGATGAGCAAGCTTTCGATTCTAATAAATTTTGAATGCTCAGGTCCCAAGAATTGCCTTGACCCCTGCAAACCACAATTTGGACCTTGTTACCCAAGGGGCCAAAAACACGGCACCAGCAAATTGAGTCAACTGCTGACAATCACAACACAAAAGGCACAGTGCCAGCAAATCGAGCAAGGCACAAAATCACACGGGGCTCCCACCGTTTTTGGCGCTTGTTTGAATGCATTTCGTCATCTTCATCCGTTGCCTGGCCTCCGACTTCTGAGGGTTTGAGCGTTAGAGACATGCGCCCTGCTCCAAGGTCTATGGACGTCACCTAGCACAGGTTGGATATGCACGATGTCAGATGAGACAACGAGTGCAGAAACAGTAAGCGCTCAATCTGCCCAAAGACTCGAAGCTCAGAAGATTAGAAAGATAATGTTTTCAAACCGTCCGTCAGCTTCCCAATCTTGGAGGCAAAAAGAATTGATGTACTGAGTTTTGTGAAATACACTTACCTTGGCTCGCACAACCTGGTTCTGGCGAAAGAGGCCGTGGATATTTTTGACCTTTCCGGTGTCCAAAAGCTCGCTTATGTGGGCCAGTCCAGCCTGCAGGAAGAAGAGAAGAGAGACACGATGCAAGCGCTGTTTGCTCCATAAACATCAGACAGAAATAAGCAGGTTGCCAATCAGTCAGATAGCAATGAAGCAAGTGTATGCAGGAATCTGAGGGAAATTGTACATATGTTTACTGAAGGGAGGTTAAGAATACAACCCTAATCCTACCCCAACGTCAATTATATTATTTTGAGGCTGCCTAAACATTCTTGTATGCAACACATTACAGAAAAAGTTCTTAACTGTGCCTTTGGTTAAAATCAATTGATGCTCCTGCCATTACACAGAGTTCCAGCCTACCCTTTTTTTCGATATATGCAAGCAAACTAGCACGTTCCCTGGTCCAGCCCCACCTCGCTCAAGACCTCTCCATGCGCTCTACTTCACCTCCATGATACCACCCACTACAAGCGCAAGTGCACCCACCACGTTGCTTCCGTCTAGCTCCACAAACACGCCAAACTTCTCCACACGCTTGACCCTGCCTGCCACCACCTGGCCCTGCTGGAAATCAGACAGCACGCGCAATCCAGTACCGGTTCTGCTGCCCGCAGCAGACCTGAATGGATAATCGGTACAAAGTGCTATAATGGAGTGATTCGAACCACCCATCATCATTTCATTGTCCAGGAGGAAAGGTGAATTAGGGTGTTTACACTAAAAATGCAACACAGCAGCACAAAGCCTTGCTCCATGCGCACCTGAGTGTCATCTCTAGTCGCGGATGCTCTGGTAGCTTTGATGGCGGTGCATCCAGACTCGCGTTGGCTTTAGCACTTGCTGCAGTAACCAGCCTGCCAGACACAAGCAATCCTTCAGGGAAGGCAGCCACTGGGTCGTCAATAAAACTGTGAGGGGAAATATACAGGGAACAACAAATTTGTGCAGGGCAAGTTAGTAATGGCGTTACTTGTTCAAACAATTCACACAACGCAGGCTATGCAACATGCGGCGAGAGGAGCCTCATTGCCCTCTGTGTAAGGCCCAGAGTGAACGTTGTTGAAAGGGTCATCCAACAGATGCCAGTTGTGTTATTTACATGATACATATATCCACATAACAGAGAGGGTGCATGATGCCAAACAGGAGCACAGGCATCGCAAGGGCAAGCAATGCGTTTTGTGCACAAACTAGTCAGGGAATGCAGCAAGGGATGTGCATGTTTGATGCCATTTTCCTGCAAGCCAGAGTGTCGCGCACAAATTATACACCAACATTTCCCTTTAAGCAGAACTACAGCTAGTATGCACTCTACAGCTCCTTATCCCTGACTTCTACAATGTGTAAGCCTTATGACAATTTAATCTACCTATTTTTAACATTCAATGCAGGGAGCGAAAATGTTGTCTACGTGGCTCTTTATCTTTCATATCAACTCGCCTATAAGAAAACACACACACATACACACACACACACACACACACACACACACACACACACACGAACGCACACACACACTAACACGCACGTACGTGCTCGCACGCACACATGCGCACGCATGCACACGTACACGCTCACACGCGCATGCGTACGCATGCAGATGCAGATGCATCTCAGAGGGCCAGAAGGCCCTCGCATAGGCTCGCATTATGTAAATTAATTAAGTGCTGCCCTTCTTGCATTGCTTGCATTAGGATTTATTAATTAGATTTTTCAAACCTTGCCATTATTTTCGGGGTGGGCAGTACAGTGGATCCATGGACGTAGGGCAGCTAAAGTGTTTGATTGAATTTAGATTGTATTGGTTTAATTATTAGTGGAAAAAGAGCATTCGTATCAGTTATACGGGGCCCAATACTGCCATACATTACTTCATGATGCCACGGAGGCCTGGCGACTGGCCATCCCAGACCTTACACTTCTGCTTGCACATAGCATGGACAAAAGACAATCTCTGAACAAAAAAACTCGATGGAAAGGTTGCTTTTGATCCACCACCTGGAAAGTGCGCACCTCTATCAACTTCAAACAACATCGCTATTGTTTCCTACTCACCCATCAGATAGATTGCACATCTTGATGCGTGCATCGTGTTCACGATCCAAGGCAACAAACATGCCCTGCCGTGCCTCCACCTTCTTCACATAGCCGCACACTGCGGAGCCACTGGTGGTCAGTTGATTGACAGAGAGCACCGCTGGTGCAGCAGCTGCACCCTCCTGCTCACACGCACGCGCACAAAAGTAAACGCGTCAAGGCAGCTCAGTTACAGGGACATTGTGACCTGTCTAGACGCATATGCAGCCACAAACTCATCAACACCAGCTAAGTGTTGTTAGCTATCGTTCTTGTGGTTTCTGCTTTTAGAGAAGCCGAGACAGAGTTCTTCCTCGTTGCTGCCTGAATTTTGAAGCAAGGCAACAACAGCATTCACCTGTACTGCTGTAGCTGCAGCAACAGCAGCAGCATCTGGCACAGCACCTCCCTCAGATGGCCGTAATGAAAGGGTCACGCGTGGAAGCAGCTTGCTGTCACCAGGGGACATGCTGGCCAGTGCACGCGCACGCACAAAGCCGCCCTCCTGCAGGCCCGTGAGGGCATTGGCTACGTACACGTCATGCACATCTGACAAGGCCACCGTGCCATGCAAGCGGCCACCCAGTTGAACACGTAGATTACCCTGTGTGTGCACAGGTGTAATTCAGAGTGCTGTAGTTAAGACGGGGCTCAAGAATAAGAAACAAGATTGACGTTAATAACATGGTTAAATGATGAACTGACATTTCAAGACCTTCCAGGTCAGATAAAACAATACTATATGTGCTTGTGCAGATGAAGACGCTTTTGCAGATTACCAATAATAAGCCTGCAATCACAAGCGTTGTTCATAGTTGTGCCCCTCATACAAACCAAAAAAGCGTGGGCAACAGGGATAACTATCTTTTGATTGTCCAGGCACTTGAGACGTGCATGTATCTGGCACGTTCCACGCTACGTTGAGCCCTTGTCCGTGTAACATCAAGATACGGCAAATAGACAAGGCACCCCATAAACAGTGCGTGCACGTAAGAAGTCTACCCCTTCAAAATGGAACTGCCACCATTCCAGCTCAGTTTCCTGATCCTGCAGCAGCCAACACGCCCACCCCTCACCTGCACACGTGACAGGCGCCCCATTACAAGGCAGCCAGCTGGCAGTGCAGCTGCCACAGCTTGCCCCCCAGTTGCCACGGCAGATGTCACAGAAGCTGATGGCACAAGATGATAGGTCGTGCCAGGCAGCTGGTGGGGGAGTAGGGTGAGGTCCAGCTGTTGCTTCTTGGCATCGATTGACACCACACGTGCCACGACGCCATCGCCAACCTGGAGAGGTAGGTATCAGGTACTCGGGTTATATACGAGCAAGTTGAGGATGAGGTCAAAGTTTGCGTGCAGAGGGTGGAGGATGAATTTGAGGGCTCGCAAACTATTCAAGTGTGCTTACTGCAAATAGGCTTCTCAGCAGCAACGGACCTGAGCTCAGCATAAGCTTAGTTTAGCAAGTATAGCTACCTTGAAGCGTTGGCAAAAAGTAGCCAACTCCTGCGGCTGAGTTGCTGAGTCTAGGACAAAAAGCCGGCCGCGCACTCCTGCAAAGTCAGAGTACATACGCACACAAATGAATCAGGCGTTTCTTTAGTCGGACTTTGTAGCGCAAGCACACATAGGATGTAGAGCGCGGCACCTATAATATGCAGGTTCTTACAAGTATGGGAAGGACAAGTTTGGAGAGCAGGTGATGTGGAACAGAATGGCATCAGGCTTCCAAAAAAAATTCTTCTGGTTGCTTCACTTGCCTGAGGTCAGGCTCAGCCACGCATGGTCATCTGCTGTCTCTGTCACCACGCAACCCACACGCATGCCAGGCTGTAGGGATGCAAAGGTGGGCTGAGTATGGAGGCCTTGGCCCTGCGTAGGAACCACGTGCAATAGTGTATTTATGCCTGCTTGCTCAACATGCCGATTTGTATGTACAAGCAATCCGGTTGAGAGAATGGACGATAGGAACAAACAGCACCATTAAAGACTAATAAAGTAGCTATGATACCAGAATATGCTACATGTGACGTACCCTGTCAAAAGAGCGCACATCACTTCATGCAATGCTGTGTGAATTGAACAGTCATTAAGCATTGCTGCTCTACACAATTTTCACACACGCTTGACTTTAAAGGAGCTTGCCAACAACGCCACTCTACCTTTCTTGCAGCTTCTATCAGGGATGGCTTGAGGCTAAGCTCCAGCACCCCGTGGTGGTGCCCTGCCCCCCCCCTGCCCAGCACAACAGCCTCCAACTGCTGCCCCACCCCCAACGTATCCAGGGGGTTACCGTGCCACAAATGAACAGCCGCGTCTACCACTCCACCTCCCTGCTGCTGCAAACCCCCATCCTCACTTTTTCCACCCCCCTTCTTGCGCTTTTTGCTAATGCTGCTGCTGCTAATGCCGTTCTGCATCTGCTCCCCTGACTGCTGCGGAACCTCGGCATCCTTGACTTGGCTCACATGCACCCGCCCTGCAAGCTTCTTTCCCACAACAACATCTGCCTGCGTGCTGCCAACCCCTGCCACACGCACGCTGACCACACTGCCAGGACGGAGGCTCTGCTTTGTGGCGCTGGCCTCCCCCCCAACGCTACCAAGTGCTGCAGCATGGCATCACATTGAGGGAGGAACACAGGGTGTAGGTACAGAACAAATGGTGAGCAATGGTGGATAAGAAGCACTTCAGTCTGCAAGAGCATTACTGTTATGGATCACAAAACCCAAGATCATGAATGTGTGCACTCCCTCTTCTGTTTCATTTGGACCACATAACCCAAGATCATGAATGTGCGCACTCAATGCCTGAACCCTAAACCCTAAACCCTGACCCTAAAACACTAGTCCTCACCTGCAGCTCCGCTGCCACTAAACAAAGCAGGCAGCACGGCTAGCAGACGCCCTCCAGAACTGCAATAGCAAGAGGTGTCCGGTACAAAAGAGTCAGACAGCAGGTATAGAGAACAAGGAGGCACGTCGTGCATTTAGTTGTCACCTGCAATGCAGCTGCACGTGAATGAACATGTGCAGATTGGCAATAAAGGACATGGAACAAGGACTCGTTTAGAGCCCTGTCTTTGTGACCTGCAGATTCAAACAATCGTAAGCACAACAACAGAGAGCAATAGGTGACCAAATGCGCATAGGCCCTTGTCATTACCCAAACCATTTTCGCTGTGCAAATTTGAATATTTATGCTGCGAACCTTTCACCTCCTTAGTATTCCTTCTCCAGCTCGCCCAGCCTGCTTATTCCCAACTTTTGTCTTTACCATGTTCCATCATCCAAGCACATAGCCTCGTCAACTTCAACTTGTGCAAACTGCTGCACTTAAAGCTCTGTAGTGGGATAGCAGAAGGAAAGCTATAACAATCCTATAATCTTATAAATCCTTGTCCTCTGACAGACTGCCTCTGACCTAAAATTATTTGGTAGCTGACAAGCCGCGATATGGGAAGGGACAATATGTGTATGCACTGCGCATTTGTTTTGAAGGAAGGGTGGTTGTGTCAGGGCAAGCAAGCGAGCGAGTCATTGATAAGTGAAAGACATAAAATGTGTGTGTGTGTGTGTGTGCGGATCAATTTTGGCAGGGTGAATGGGGGGTGGGTTGGGCAGGGCAAGCAAGCAAGTTACGTGCTGTTGTCCACAAACTTGAAGTAAAATTTTTAACCAGAGAACCGTGGAGGAATTCCAGCCTGTCAATTGCTTTGCTGAGCAAGCATGGTTCGCATGCTTATTTCGGTGCTGGCATGGCGGACTAGCCCAGCGTTATATACGTCCAGGATTTCTGCCGTGTGTAGTGGTTGCTTGCTGGGTGGCAGAGGCATGCAGGCTGAATAGGGCCAGAGAGTAGCGGATGCACTTTGCACATATACACGTGAGACCAAAGAAGAAAGGAGCAATCTCAGTTAATCGCGACGCCATGCGGGCTTACGACAAGCAGCTTGTGAACATTTCTACACTTTGCAGACTGGGAAAATCCCACCTTCTCCCTCTCCTGCTTAAACCCCTACGCTCTGCACACCTGGGCTCTGTGGTGGTCGCTATAGCCACCTTGACGTGCTCTCCCACTGCCAGCTCTGCCCCACGGCGAGCTGCATCTGGCGTGGGAGCGTTGAAGTCTGTGAGGGCTACACACGCAAGGGGCATGCCGGGCAGCTGCAAAGAGATAAGGAGAGGGGAAGTCAGTAGGAAGGAGGGCCAGAGGGGGGTGGAGAGGAATTAGAAGGAAGTGGAGTGGATACGTGGGATGGTAATAATGGTGTCATGGGTGGATAGATGAAGAGCGGGAGTCCGGATTGAGCGGTGATTTGGAAATGGAACAGTGCAAAAGATCAGCGGGCCTGTACCAATGAGAATATTATGTGGAAATATAAAGAGGAAATTTAGTGTGGCAATGCAGCACCATGTGCGTGCACTTGCTCAGTGAGTGTGAGCACATGGCTGCCACGCACACCTGGGGCAGGCTGACAACAGCATAGTGCATGGGCGCTCCTTGCAAGTGCTCCACAATGCCCTCCTGCACAGAGCCAGGGGTACACTGCAGCTGTCGCGCTGCGTCACTGCCAGAAGCAGGAGGAGCTGCCTTCAAGCCTTTCTTGCGCTTGGAGGGCGTAGGCTGGGATGTAAGGGGGGCCTGCTGCTGAGATGCAGCAGCAAGCATGTCTGGGCGTGTGGAGAGGTCCACAATACCTTCTGCCTGCAGTTGAGTGTGGGATACGGGAGGTCAATACAGGCATGAACGGTCAGGCATTATAAACGTTGGGGTACCTGCAAAGAATAAAAGTACAGGAGACCCGCTGCTAGCAGCCACTTCACAAGCCGGGAGGATAGGCCATGCATCACTCCGGTACTGCACCTGGTGCATAAGCACAAAGCACGCACCTGAGAGACATCCAGCACGCGACAGGATAGCTTGGACCCGGGTGCAGGAAGTGGGGTAGGAGCAGCCTTGCTGCAAACCCTACCCCCTGATGACAAGGCAGGAGCGCTGGGGTAGTGGGAGGGGCGAACGACACCCACCAAGTCCTGCAATGTGTGTTTGTGTGCGTGGTCGGCCTTCCATATTGTGCAAAGGTTCTGCCTAAAGAACTTGATCATGGATATGTGATTTTTGTTTAAGTCAATACCATGATGCAACTGCGAACCTGCTTCTACACCCAAATGTAAGGCGTAGCAATGACTAAGATTTGTTGCACGCAACCCACCATTGCATGGCAGAAGCATGTCTTCTTGTGCATGAGTGTTCACAAGCAACAAACTAGAATGGGGTAGAAGAACTTCTGACCATACCATGTCGTAAGCAACACACTGCAATCGTGGAGTATGAGCTCACTCAACCCGGCTTCCTCACCTCATGCACGTCCAAGTCCATGACAATGCCGTACTGCGCGTGCTCTGACACGGTGCAATGGATTATGTCACCCACTTGTAGCTTAGACCAGTCCATGAGACCGGGAATGACCTTTGATGCTTCACCAGCAGCGTTTGCACTAACCACTTGCTGCTGCGTCCGCAAGCTCTCTGCCAGGTCAAGGTCACTGCGGAAAGGAGGGGACAGCAGTCAGATAAGGAGAGAGGAAGAGGGGCATGGCAGGTAGTGAGCATGTGAGAAATATTAGGTGTGAGAGAGGGAGAACCTACATGAAAAGGGACAAGATTCCATCACGAAACGTAGTCATTCTCAGATGCACACATTATGTGTGCAACCCAACGCTGTTAACCAGCATTAATAAAGCACGAAAACATGTACTCCTCCCCACACACCTAGCCAAAGCCACACGCTTGTTTGACACGACCACCAGCCCTTGCACACCAAGCGTGCAGCAATGCACATACAGTAACTGAAAAGTAAAAGGGACCCCGGTGCACCCTCTACCTAAGCATGGACGCCAAATAGCTGGCATCTTTGCTAGCAGTGAGTGAGGGGCGCAAAGTCACACTGAAACGGCCATGCGCTGCATCCTTTGTCACGACCTGTGATATGAGGGGCAGGGAGAAGTTAAGGACACTACCCTTTGGGTGCACTGAGTACCTGTAACAGAGGACACAGCAGCATCAGAGGGGGGGAAAAGGAAAGAGTGTACATTTGACCCCACTCTCAGTTTGCAGGGATAGTTGATGCCAAAATATCTAAGGCTGGCCTGTATTATATGACACACACGTTTACGAGAAAACATTTCAGGAATAGCCACTTCCTGCTGTGTGCTGCTTTATATTGTTCAGGCTAAACATAAAAGAAGGACGCAGGCGTCTCAGGTTTAAGCATGGACGTCTGCAGCACATGCATTTTTAGTAGGATATAGATTTCAGAATTATATGCAACTCATCGTAACATCATACCCTCATACTAATCCCTGCAAATATGTACCTGAGCACGCACGCTCTGGCCCTCTGTAAAAAGCTGGCGTGGGTCGGACACAAAGCTATCAGCAAGCTGTGATAGTCCAGCACGCCCTGCAAGAATGACACAAGAATGACACAATACTGACACAAGATTGACACAAGATTGACACAAGATTGACACAAGAATGACACAATACTGACACAAGATTGACACATGAATGACACAAGAATGACAATATTGACAAGATTGACACAAGATTGACACAAGATTGACACAATACTGACAAGATTGACACAAGATTGACACAAGAATGACACAATACTGACACAAGATTGACACATGAATGACACAGCGAATAAAGGAGCGGTGCGCGTTTGGCTGCAGACCAGGACTGCAAGCAAACAAAGCATTTGAAGATGGTGTGCACATGGCTGCAGAAGGCTGTCTCCAATCAGGATGAAAAAATATAAACAGAGATGCAGTTATTGCGTGCCTTCTCCAATAAACGACAAGGAAGCGGAAATTCCGAGGACAAGCAGTAAGGCATAGGCCGCAAAACCTAATTCCCGAGCGTAAAAGCTGTTTTTCCAATACGATGAAACATACCAAACACCAAGGCATGCATTCTTTGGGTTACATTGTAAGGTATATATGCATCTGGTAATAAGCACCCACCCGTTGTGTGGCCTGCGAACCGCACAAATACACCGTCATGGGTGACGTTTGCCACGTAGCCTTGTAACAAGGCACCTTCCTGAACCTGCAGACATAATGGAAGCAACAATTGCAGCATGACCAACATAATGGGGTTGCATACACGCACATATGTATAGGGATTGGCGTATAGCGCTATATGAGGCATTTCTATACCGCTTTATAGCGCTATATAGCGATATAGCGCTATATTGTGCTATATTTCAGCCGCTATGTCTGCCAAAACTCCCCCTTGCCGAAGGAATTTCGGCATCGGATTTGGAAGGCATGCAGGGTACCGTGCACAATACTCCCTAGCAAAAAATTATTGGTTCTGTCGAGCTCTGGCGGGATTTAAGTCCCAAATATAGCACTGTTACTGTGGTTCTGTGCCACACACACGTGGACACAGGCAATTCTGTAGAACAGCATGTCCCCCTGTCCGAAGTATTGGATCAAGAAGACTCAGTTGTACGTGCATGCATGCTTATGTGCGTGTGTGCGTGCGTTCCTGTATGTGTACGCGTGCGTGCAAGTGCGTGCGTGTGTGTGCGTGCACGTGCGCTCGTATGTGCGCTCATGTGTGTGCGTGTGCGTGCGTGTGCGCGTGCGTGCATGTGTGTGCGTGTGTGCACGTGCATGCATGTGTGTGTTTGTGTGTGCGTGTGTGTGTGTATGTGTGTATGTGTGTATGTGCATGTGTGTGTGCCTGCGCGTGCGCTCGTGCGTGTGCGCGTGCGTGTGTGTGTGTGCACGTGCATGCATGTGTGTGTTTGTGTGTGTGCGTGTGTGTATGTGTGTGTGTTTGTGGGCATGCGTGTGCGTGCGTGCGTGCAAGCACTGCAGGTGTGTATGCCAGCACTTGTGTGCAAGTGCAGGCATGTCTGTGCATTTGTTCCTTGTGGTGCTCAAGATTATCTTGGCTGGTACAGTACCAGTGAAGGTCCTCATGGTATGTGGTGCATACAGCACTCCAAAGGGTACGTTTCTGTGTTCTATGGACGCCCAAGGACGAAATCGAGCCGAGTTCAAAGCGTGGGCATGAGTCGAATCGAAGCGAATCGACAATCTCAATTTTGGCACGCGCTATATATGATAAGTATTATAGCGCTATTAGCAAACCCTGATCCCTACATATGTATGAAGGGGCTGCTGTGTCAACAGGTTACAGATTACACGTTGGATAGTTTAAATCCACTGCGTGTGGAGTTAAACAGATGGAGGAGTCGAGAATGTCAGGGCTGCTCGTAACCAATCTGTACATTTGAAGTTGCTGGCGCCTGTTACACGCTAGCATAAGCATTTAGCCATTTCGACTTTCCAGCGTTGTCAATCTAATTGGGAAAGAAGCACAACCCTGCGTACAGCGCCAATACAAACATAGCCTCACAATCGCGTACCTCCTCAAAGCTGCGTGGCAGCATGCCAGCTGTTGCAGCTTTGATCATCGAGGGCTTACGGCTCAGCATGAGAGTGCTGCTGGTTCCCCCTGCACCTTCCAAGCGCTCTAAAACCACAAGGGGCCCTGAAGAAGACGATGCAGGAAGGTGCTTACACATGATGCAGGAAGGTGCTTACACATGATGCAGGAAGGTGCTTACACATGATGCAGGAAGGTGCTTACACATGATGCAGGAAGGTGCTTACACATGATTAAAACATTGCAGGTTGAAGAAAAACACTGCGTCCAACTGAATAGACAATAGCTGCTGCTGAAGCTGTAAGCAGTTTGTAAAGCTAAATATGAAACCCAGCAGAAAGTTGAACATATAGCCGCACAAAAATTCTATCAGATGTAGTTATCGGTAAATATACAGCAAATTCTGGATAGACAAGCTTGCAATCTGGAATTGGAGCACAGTTTGAACAGAGTGCAACCGTTGCCGAAAAAGTAAGAGCCAACATGATTACAAGCCAGTTTTACTCCCTGAAGCTAGTGATCTCTCATACCCAGTGAGCACGAAGGGTCAAGGATTCGAGTCTGGTGGCAATGACGTTCATTTTTTTCAGGCAACTAAGTCGGCACATCCTTTTTAAATGCACTTGGTGTTGCTAGCTGTTCAAAAATAAGCGCTAGCAATTTGCCTGAGCACAAGGCAAGCCACTCACCCAGCAATGCGCCCTGCTTAGCAAGCAAGGGTTTCAAAACCGCCTCTGCAGCGGGGTGGTCACATAAGTGGCCCCGCAGGTCCAAGCGTGCTGCAGTAGTAGTAGCCATACAAATGCAGTGTTTCCAAGAGAGCAGGTCTATGGTTTTATAGCGCTGCATCACTTATAATTGATTATACAAGTGCAATGACAAAGCAGACTTGAAAGAATTGAACACTCAAGCAGTCCTGTGAATGCAGCTTCAGACGTTGAACCAAAACGCACTTTAGAGCCATAACCAGCTTGTGTGATGAGTAGTAGCTTTAAGAACTTGGTTCACCCCCTGCGTCATTCCTCACGAGCAAGTGAGCGTGCGTGCGAGTACCTGCTACACCAGGAGCAGATGGGATGTCCAAGAGCAAGTGCCCAGAGGTCAGCGGCCGCGGCTGCGCTCCGGCAGCAACACCCCCTCCTTGGCTGGGCTCCACCACGGAGCGCACAACTGCCGCATCCACCACATCACCGACCTGTACCAGTGATAGTGGAATGGTGCACAGGGTTAGGGGTTGAGGACGGAGGAGCAAGATGCAAGGTGGCTTGGCAACCAGCGTCGACGCGTTTGCTATGCTACAAGGTGTGGCCAAGAAGTGTGATGTACACAGTCAAGGTTAGTTTTGCCCAAGGGAGAGCCTCCTTCACTTTTGAGCTCTTGAGCTGTTATGAATGCAGGGCATTTTCCAGGGTAATTTCCGGGCAGGCAAACATGGAGCTGACTAATGGCAATGCAACCCAACAGCACGCCTCCCACCTGCAGCACTCTGCCTCCACTGGCCACGGCAGCAGCCCTTGTCCCTGCGTCTGCTTTCTCTGCTGCCTCTGCTCCCTGTGCTGCACCCTTGCTAGGTTTCAGGCTGCAGCGAGGGCGCCCCAGCGTGTCCAGACTTGTCACACGTGCTCGGACCACCTAAAGACAGTTGGGGGGACACAGTAGGGCGGGTCATAAGAACCACGTGTGCGTGCATGTATGCGCGCAAGCGAGAACGTGGTTGCGTTGTAAGTGTGCTCGTTGTGTGTTTGTGCTGAGTGTGCAGCCGTCCAGGAATGCTTAAGTAAGCAAGAGGGCTGGCGCACATTGCGAGCAGCTGAATGAGGGTGGACACACACAAGATGCAAGCAGGTACTTTTTAATATTGGTAAGCTCAATGTGTTGAGAGATTGTGTGCTTTGTAAATCAATTACTCCAAGGCAGCAGACTCTGGAGCAAGGCATAGTACATTTATAGGGTTGGCCAGAACCATGCATTTATAGGTACATACGGTGCATATACGGTGTTTTTGGCAGGGAAATCACCATACATACGGTCATATACAGTGTGTATATACGGTCCTGGCCAACCCTATATATTTCAGAATAATTAAGAAAACAGATGCAGACCCACCTGGCCTGGATGGAAGTAAGCAGAAGGGGAGGCGTTTCCAGACAGGCCAAGCTCAGCAGTGGGGGCCAGGCTGGTCACTCCACCGTAAAAGGACAGGAACACACCCTTGTCGTCCTGAAGACAAGGAAAGTGCAATTGACTTGGAGGCTAGCTGGTCATCCACATGGCAGCAAGAGGAATGGATTACTCCCTGGTCATGCTGAAGGGCTACGAATGGCAAATAGGGGTGTGATGTAGAAAGCTGGAAGGTGCACTGTTTCCAAATTACTCCCTGGTCATGCTGAAGGGCTACGAATGGCAAATAGGGGTGTAATGTAGAAAGCTGGAAGGTGCACTGTTTCCAAAAAAACAAGTACGACATGTAGCGGTACAAAGCTAATAGCTGCACTCTTCTTGAAGAACAGAAGACACAAAGGTGGCTAGAGAAAGAAAAGGAGCACCTCAAACTGCAAGACAAGTCATCACCACATATTCAGCATTAGCAAGGTGTAGAATTATGATGCAGGAACAGGTGCGCTCTCCCATTCTGCAGGACGCATTTTGTATTGTAAGACATTGCTGCAGAGATAAATTGAGCGCTATTTCTTATATGCTATAATTAAGGGCAGGAAAAAGGACGCACAATTCCACACAGCTACGCACCTTGACACCTGTCACAAGGGCGTGCGCCTTAGTCCCAGGCACGGCTTGCTGTGCTGATACGATGAGGGGCAGCTTGGAGGTGAGCAAACCAGGCTTGAGGGTCAGACTCAACCGCTTAAGGTCGACATCCAGGGCAAGCACACGACCAGACACAGCCTGCCCCACCTGCACGTGATCATATATATGTTGTGACTGCACTGTATGAGATCGCATGGCCAACTGATTACAAATAGTGGCACTATACATTGCATCATCAGAAATCAGTCAAGAGTCCTGCCAAAGGCACTCTTGCTTCTTGATTCTCCTCTACACTTGATAATCATTGACTGCTCTATGGCCTGCCATACAGACATGCCCGTGCTTGCAGTGCCTGACAATTATGTGAAAAGCCCTGCTTGCATTGTTATGTGTATGCCTGCACGTGCCATCCTGGAACTGGTCAGCTGCTCATCCCAGCTAGCCTTACATGTGCAAATGATGTATAGTATTGCTGAAATGCCAATGTTGGTGCTCACAGCGTACTTGATATGCTCACTATGGAGCTCATTGCGTACTTGCTATGCTCACCATGGTGCTTAATTTGGAGCTTACTGCGTACTTGAAATGCCAAAATAATGGTGCTCACTGCGTACTTGATATGCTCACTATGGTGCTCATTGCGTACTTAAAATGCCAAAATGATGGTGCTCACTGCGTACTTGCCGATTCAAATTTGTTTCACCTGCTGTGAGTGCCCCACTATCACACATGTAATGTGGGTGCAAAGCACATCGCGTCGGATGATTAGTCAGGCCAATTGGAACTGTGCTACATGCTGTTGTCCCCCGGCCAGTGCTCTTTTGCGTGATGTGTCATCACAACAGCAAACGGCCGGACTGAATTGTGCTTCACCAATATTTAACTTATTATCCTGCTTATTGCAAACACGCACCAACAAAACTCTTGACAAACAGACATGCATTCCCAGCGTCACCGAATGATTTTTAAGGCTACGATTTCAAAAAAATCTGTCTACTTTCACTCTACCTTACTAGTTTTTATGCCAAGGAGCACAAGAAAAAAGAAGAGGCTTTGCTCTTCAAACATGTTATTCTCTTCATCCTGCTCGGCATATTTTCTGAGTCCGGCTGTCTAGTATTCACACAATTCTGCAACCAAAAGTTGGTAATAATTTCCTATGTACAAGCTCACAGTTTATTACAATCCATAGGTGTCGGACAAGAAGTGTCTTTCTGACCAAAAGGGATTGCTCACAAGATTTAACATCAGAAAAAAAAAGTGTGCGTACATAAGTGCTTGCGTGGTCTAATCAATCAAGGTTGCAAAGTTAGCACTTTATCTGAAAGTGAACATTGCAAAACACAGATGAGTGGACGGTTGCCGCACGTGTCACTTCAGATACTTTTTATTGATTAACAGGCAGTTCGATGTTTTAGGAGCAAGGGTTTGATAAAGTTCGTGAAAGTTCTAGAACCCTCGCACTGTTCGAGCAGTTCGATTTGCGATCTCGAGAATGGAGGAATTTGCTGGTTCCTGTGGTCATACTTGTCCAAAACATGTTTGAATTGTCTTAAATAAATATAATATAATACATTTAATCGATACACAAAGAATCAGAACGTTTGACGACCATCAAAGGCTTTCTCCTGCATTTTTGACTACAATTTTGAACCCAATAATTCGAAGAAAGGGGCATAAAGTTCGACAGACTTTTAATAGCTCTCGAACGGCACGTTTAGGGTTCGTTAAAATGCGTAAAAGTTCGGACTTTTGACCGAACACCGAACTGAACAACCCTGCTACCAGGGATGTTTCATACGGCATGTTCGTATAATACGCCGTATCGTATAAACGCGTATCCAACTGTATTGAACAAATCAGGCCGTATTCTATGATTGCGATTTTTACCGTTTCAGGGTGCTTTTGGGCTTTCTAAGACAATATTCCGCCCAGAAACGACCTTGCGGCGAGCTTACAATGCCAATATTTATAATAATAACATATATATTATTGGAATATTGAAAACGGTTTGGGTGGTTTTGGGGCGAACCGGGTCCATTTGGGTTAGAAATCGGCACTCCTAGAATTGCCGGAAAATAAAATCGTATTATACGTATATTGCGTATTCAACACGTATTTTACCGTATTGAACACCTTAAATGACCGTATGAAACATCCCTGCTTACTACCTTTTTTCCATCTCATTGACAATTGTGATACCATCAGTATTCAGCTTGTTTTAGTTTACCAGCATTGACCTAAGCAAAACAACGGCAACGCTACAATGTTAGTCAATGATGCATTTTCTGGACAAGGAGTAACTTGTAGCCATTAAAAATGAAGTGCGGTTTTAGTGGCGAAAAAGCCACAACAACTGACCTTAAACTTGGACCGGGCTTTTTGGAGGCTGCTTGCATCCGGTAGATGGATGGAGGGGACCAAGGCACGTACACTTTTTGAAATAGAAACCCACAGACCCAAAGGGTCGTCCACGCTGGTCAGCGTGCCAGACAGTTGCATGCCAGGCACAACATCACTGTAGCTCAGCACCTGGAAGTGTGCGGATGTACGTGTAGAGATTTAATAAAGGCAGCAAGCACATACAAGCGTCCACAGTGGTAAGTGTGCCAGACAGCTGCATGCTGGGCGTAACTTTGTTGTAGCTCAGCACCTGGAATCTATGAAAGTGTTAAATTGTTGGGTTCAAATTGGGGTCAGCGGTTCACACATACATTTAAAGACCAATCATGCACCAGTCAAATTTGTTAGGAAGCTTCAATGCAGGTTGATCTCCAGGGCCTGTCCCTGAAACTGGAAGAACGAGCAATCTAAAAAAGTAGCTGATGTGCAGTTAGTGAGCATGTCTACTTGTGCGTTGTACTGGACTGTGGATTCAAATAATTACATGTTACAGTTCAAAAGGACCAGGTTTTGCACGACGGAGAACGCACACCCACAGACAGATACGGCCCCACACAAATTGTAAGCACACCTGCTGCTCCACCACTGCTTTCCGCGCTGACATTGAAGCTAGGCCATCCACCAATTGGAAGCCAATGACACGGCAGCGCACCACACTGGTGCCGACCTTGTAGGCAGCATCTAGCTTGGGCAAGCGCTCATCGGACAGGTTGGAAATATGGCAGTAGCCTGTAGTGCAAGGGAAGGAGGTGCGCGCGGGCAAATGAATAAGTCACATCAGGAACATCAAGCGACTAAACTAACAATACGATAGGGCAGAAAGTATTGTTCCTTATTCTTTGACAAGGCACACACATTCAAGCGGCAGTAAGAACAGGGGCTTTGTGCTCTATACACGCACAAGTGCTCCCTTGGTAAGCTGCAAGCTCAATTAACAGATGATCAGATGATAAATATATTGACTGCACGTGCTTCCATTCCTATGGAGCACAGGCCTTGCTAGGACTCACGACTAGCACAGAAGAGCATTGGTAGCTTGTTGCTCTGAGTACATATCAGCAAAAAAGACAATAGGCACGTACCTCTGCAGACATCACCATTCTCTTGAGGCAACTCTACCATAACGCCTAAGCCGTTGTCTACACGCACCACACGCGCCTTCTCAAACACCTGCAACAGCACCAAAGGCAATCATTACGCCCAGCACAGGTATTGGGAAATGCTTCAAACCTGAATCAGCTCGTTTTCAAGTGAGCCAGATGGTCAACAGGAACACGAAAGGAGAGTCCAATTGTTCATTTGTCTGATCAATCCATTCTTTTAAGGGGAAAAAAGGCATTCTGATTTGTTAACAGAGAATAGAAAGCTTGCTCTGTTTCATGCCTGCATTCAAACAGAGCGTGTTTGTAACCTGCTGGTATACGAGGGCCGTGCATTGGACAAGTGCATATGCTACCACCATCAAAGCTGACGCAGCCGATACAGTTCAGCTGAAACAGTTGCAATGGTAAGATGGTGTGCATCAAATTCAAACCTGGCTGGTGAATAAGAGCAGGAATGGCATGAGAGCAGCAACAACTCCATACCTGTCCAATTAGAGGCACGGGCGAGGGTAACGTCATATTGACGATGTGAGGCAGCAGGGACAGACCGACCTCCTTGCTGACAGGGTTCACGTACAGGATGCGGGCCTGCAAGGGAGGAAGGTTTGTCTCTGTTTTATATTTCTTGCTGACAGGGTTCACGTACAGGATGCGGGCCTGCAAGGGAGGAAGGTTTGTCTCTGTTTTATATGACACCCCTGAATTCCAGGCTGAGAGGAACAGATTGATGCATAGTAGGCACTACAGCAGTGAAACAAGTCCTCGCAACGGTAATTGGAATTTATCAAAGAAGCCAATGTGCATATACAACTCTGGACGACTCTACAAAGGATGCTGTGCACCTTGAGGTCACAACCAGTGACAAAAGTCGTGCGCCAAGCACCTTCATCCTCTCACTGGTCAGCAGTGCATGAGTCAAGTCACAGCTGTAAGGACTCCTTACAGTTAGCAGCAACCCAACAAGGAAGCAGGAGGGAGCAACATGAAACATGAAGCAAATCCCAATGCAGCTGACAGGAGCTGGCTCAAAAGCTTGTAAGTTTACCTTGAACTTCATGCCCTCGGTAAAGCCTTTTGTCGTGCCTGTCTCGCCAGCTTTCGCGCCAGCGCGGCCAGGAAGGTGCAGATGGAACGGATCAATTGTGCCTGAAGACGGAACAAGTGCCACATTCATGATAAGGGAACAAATAAATTACGAGCTTTTGAGAGCAGCAACTCAACATGCTGTCACACAAAGTTGTGGAAGAAAAGCCTGTGTATTTAGACTGCTCCCAAACATTACTGTATTGATAACTTGAATGAATTCTTACTGACATCAATTATTTTGCATCAAAGTCAGCACAGAATTGGTGTTTACAAACCCCCAATTCTTGTAAGACAGCATTACGGAGAGTTACGTATTTCATGTTACACATAGAGCTGATTTGTGGTATCTGGCACTAAGTTTATGCCTTCTTCTTTTGTTTATTTCATTTTTATACCAAGATTCATTATTTTATGTTTAAACTACAAATAACTTCCAAGAAACGTTCATACCGGTTGAAACAATTGAACATTGCTCATCACATTTTCAAGCAAGCAATGCAGAACCACACCCAGCTTACACATCCAACCATACACGCACCATGGAAAAAACTCAGAAACGTGACCAGCAAGCCGTCTCCCTGCACGCGACGCACGCGCGCATTCACCAAAGCCCCTGGAAGCAACGACTCAAGGGACAGCCCTGCCCACTCTGCAGTCAAGGCATCTGCCACAGCACCTGGGTGTGTGGTTACTGCCACAACGCCTCGTGCATCTGGGGGAGACTGCACCACCACCTGGGAAAAGCAAAGGACAAACAAGAACAATTTTAATCCCAAAAAAGTTGCTACTGGCAACCACCAGCCAGAGCAGGGACAGCTGCCTAGACTTCATTGTGAGCTTTGATAACCCAAGGTGTGCAGGCATGGAGGTTCGTGTTCAAGCTTGGCAGAGGAATTTTGAGAGCTGAGTGAAAGTGTGTTTGAAACAAACAAGTAGGGGTCGGCGTACAGCGCTATATGAGGCATTTCTATAGCGCTATATAGCGATATAGCGCTCTATTGTGCTATATTCCAGCCGCTATATCTGTCAGAACTCCCCCTTGCCGAAGGAATTTCGGCATCGGATTTGGAAGGCATGCAGGGTACTGTGCACAATACTCCTTGGCAAAAGATTAAATCGGGAAATTGGTTCTGTCGAGCTCTGGCGGGATTTAGGTCCCAAATATATCACTGTATCTGTGGTTCTGTGCCACACACATGTGGACACAGGCAAGCCTGTAGAACAGCATGTCCCCCTGACCAGAATGTTGGACCAAGACTGAGCTGAGCGTGCATGTATGCTTATGTGCGTGTGTGCATGCGTGCCTGTGTGCGCGTGCATGCGTGCGTGTAAGTGTGTGTGTGCGTGCACCTGCGAGTGCATGCGTGCGCCCGCGAGTTCATGCGTGCGTGCGTGTGTGCACGTACGTGCGTGCTTGTTTGCGTGCATGCATGCATGCACGCGAGTGTGCGTGTGTGCGTGTGCGTGTGCGTGTGCGTGTGCGTGCACGTGCGCTCGTGTGTGTGTGTGCGCGCGTGCGTGTGTGTGTGCCGTGCGTGCGTGTAAGTGTGCGTATGTGCGTGTGTGTGCATGCGTGTGTGCGCGTGCATGCATGTGTTTGTGTGTGTGCGTATGTGTGTTTTGTGTGTGTGTGTGTGTGTGTGCGCGCGTGTGTGCGCGTGCGTGTGTGCGCGTGCATGTGTGTGTATGTGTGTGTTTTGTGGGTGTTAGTGTGCATGTGGATGTGTGTGTATGTGTGTGTTTGTGGGTGTTAGTGTGCACGCATGCGTGTGCGTGTGCGTGCGTGCGTGCGTGCAAGCACTGCAGGTGTGTATGCTAGCGCTTGTGCAAGTGAAGGCATGTCTGTGCATTTGTTCCTTGTGGTGCTCAAGATATCTTGGATGGTACATTACTGGTGCTCATGATCCCCTGTGGCGGTCCTCCTATGGTGTGTAGTGCATACAGCACTCCAAAGAGTATGTGTTTGTGTTCTATGGACGCCCAAGAACGAATTTGAGCCGAGTTCGAAGCGTGGGCATGAGCCGTATTGAAGCGAGCCGGATATTTCAATTTTGGCACGCGCCATATTTGAAAATTTTTATAGCGCTATATAGCGCTATAAGCAAACGCCGATCCCTACTAACAAGCGTGAGCCAGTGTTTTCCAGTGCGTCAGTTGCATCCAATTAAAAAAAATTCTTCAATGATGAGTCACGCTTTTTTGTAAAAGCAAGCAACAGAGTATGAAAGCTATTACAGCGGTGTCTTAATAGCTTAATGACAGTGAATGTGCCTTACCACCTACTATGTTAAAAAGTAGGTTGGTCCACATTGTGATTTTAACTCACTTTCTGTTCAGCCTGCACAGCAGGGAATTACAATGGTGCCCTAATTATTAAGGGGGGCCCGGAACAGCCTGTATAATTTTCCAGGGTTCCCCGGAACTGCTTTCAAAAATATTCAGGGTAATAAAAACTGCTTGTGTGTGTGTATGTGTGTGTGTGTGCGTGTGCGTGTGTGTGTGTGTGTGTGTGTGTATGTGTGTGTGTGTGTGTGCGTCTGCGTGTGTGTGTGCGTATGTGCGTGTGTGCGTGCTTGTGTCTGTATATATGTATATACAGTGCATGTGCGTGATTGTGTTGCCTGTGTGCATGCTTGTGTGTGTATGTGTGTGTGTGTGTGCGTGTGTTTGCTTGTGTGTGTGTTTGTGTGTGCGCATACGTGTGTGTGTGTGCATTTGTGTGTATGCGTGTGCGTGTGTGTGTTTGCGTGTATGTGTGTGCGAGTGTGTGTAAGTGTGTGTGTGTGTGTTATGTGTGTGTGCGTATGTGTGTGTGTGTATGTATGTGTGTGTGCGCGTTTTGTGTGTGTTACTGTGTGATGTGTGTGTGCGCTCATTTGTGTGTTGTGTGTGAGTTGTGTGTACGCTTTGTGCGTGTTTGTGTGTATGTGTGTATGTGTGTATGTGTGTATGTGAGTGTGTGTGTGTGCATGGGTGCGTGTGCATGTGTGTATGTGTGTGTGCTTGTGTGTGTATGTGCGTGTGTGCGTGGTTGTGTGTGCCTGTGTGCGTGCTCGTGTGTGTGTGTGTATGTGTGTACGTGCGTGCGTGTGTGCGTGTTTTTGTATGCATGTGTGTGTGCTCGCATGTGCTTGACATCGCTCGAGGTTTGCGCATGGCTGCTAGTTGAGGCCTCATCAGGGCCTGGGGCAGGGGGAGGGGGTGGAGCAGAGGGAGGAGGAGCGGGGGACTTCCATCTGGAGAAATTTTCATTCAGTCAGTAAGCTTGCATGCTGCCCCGCAAGATGCAAGCACTCAAGCCCAGCATTCGCTTTGAAGGGAGGCCTTGTCAGGAGGGGGAGCCTCTTGCTGGGATGGGTCCTCCCTTCCTGCTGGCAGACCTTTCCCTCTTCTTCCCATCTCACTGTGTTATTCTCACTGTCATTTCCAAAATTCACTGCAAATCACGCGGAACTACATCTATAATTTTACCGGGTACCCCGTAATTGAAGGGGCCGTCGTCCCTGCAAATTTCCGAGGTACCTGGACCAGCTTTAGGCTACCCCTCCGGAGCAGCCCAAATTCTTATTATTTATTCCGGGCCCCGGACAGGTTGTACTTCCCTGCTACACAGCCTAGTATATTACAAAGTTAAGACCCCATTACACGCTAAAAGAACTCAATAGACCAAGCATGTTATGAAGCACATGAATTGCATGGCAACCCACCTCCTGCAGCTGACCCACAGAAAGTGTGGCATTTTCACCGTACGCTGCCTTGTGCTGACTGCGAGGCAAGAATCCCTCTAACCCCTGCAACAAAGGATACAGCATTGCTCATGGTCACGTCTTGCGTGCAAAAACAAACTGGGTTTTGTTATTAAAAGTACTGCACTGCACACAAGATCAGCACACAGTTTTACAAGGGCAGGTAAAAGCAACGCCCCGCTCTACTGAGGATAATGAGCCTTGTTGGAACAAATTTCAACCACATACACATCTCTGTTGCAATGCAAGTTAACGAAACAGGAGATACCCCATGCACCAATTTCACTTGGAAGCACACCTTCTGCCCAAAACCTAGTGTCCATCCGTGATCCAGTTCGGCCTTGACCTCGGAGGGGAGCGCAAAGCCCTATACGTTCAAGCAGAACATCATGAACGTGTGCAAATCTACTTTAAAATTTATTCCCAGTTACAGATAGGCAAACTTAAGCGAGCAAAATCCAGTTGTGTGGACAGAACATATTCAGACTAAAAGAACGCAAGGCCGTCACTGCATCCACTTTCCATGACCTAGGTGGCCTGCCTAAGAAAACATTGAGCAAAATGTGGCACCAAAGTCTACCATATGCATTACAAGAAGACTCAGACGCCCATTGTGCACTAGCGTGCAAGCATACGTGATCAGGCTTACCTGGGTGAGGGTAGAGCGGTCCAAGGCACTGGATCCCACCACACGGCGAAGGCGGCAGCTAAGCTCAACCATCTTTCCGACTGTCAATTGAGATGGAAAGTTAGCACTAAGATGAGTATATTTTATTTACATGACTGTGTGTTCGGAATGTGCAGAGCAAGTTCACGTCTTTGTTAGCATGTACGCACGCTTCATACGTTTTTGCATAAACCAATTGTACCTAAACCAGAATATGTCTCACCGACTCAAACGCTAGTCTGCAAAACTCGTTGAAAAGGGGTTCAAACCTCCAAATTTACTGCAAGTGTTTTGGCGTCTGTGCTACGGCATACTGACGAATTATACAGATTATATATGCTGAATCAGGAGGGTTTTGGGGGGGGGGGGGCGCGGCACTTATACATTATATATTGGACACCCAGGGACCCCCCAAACCACCCTTCCAGTGCCCCCACCAGACATAAGCGGGTACTATTCTGCTCCTTTTTAAATTCTGCATCCATCTGCATACTCATCAAGACCTGAAACTGAAGTGTCGCAGAGTTACGGGGCAAAAACTGAGATACGGACGCCCATGCACACATGACCAACCAGGCACCCAAGACTGGCTTGCAGGCCCACATTGCTTCCATTTCTATAAAATTCCACTGACTATCTCATGCTGGCACAATCCTGAAAGTTTGGAGTGAACTGCTGCTCCATTGGCTTGACTCACCTTACGGCCTGCACCTAAGAGCGTGAGCCTCTGGCTTTTGGACATATCCACAGACCCTCCCTTTTAGACTTAATTTGCTAAACGGGACGCCAATCAACAGGGCTTGAGTTAAGAATCCGGTATAATTTAAAATTCCGTGGAAGTGGCCCAGAAGAAAAAAACTGGAGACCCCCTCTAAAAAACTAAAAACACATCGGGGGACCACCCCACCCCCCCTATTCCCAATTCAACCCATATGCATACCAAACGACAGCTCTCAACGAAGATCTATTTTTTAATCGACAAAAGTTATGCTTCCTACAGCCTCCTGGCTGGGTGCTAGATTGTCCCTGAATAAACAGCAGTCTCTCACATGTTTTCCATGCACAAGAACACTCTCACCTCTTCCCCCTTGGGCCTTGCCTCCCCCTTGCTGCAACCCAATAACAGCACAGCGCACAAACTGGCCAACACTGAAGAGAGAGGTCAGGGACGGTGACTGTGGCACTGCATTAGGCGGTGCTGCACCCTCCTTTTTGCCCTTTTTGTGCAGCAAATCACACGCCTGCATGCAGGGCATAAGAAAGCCAGGTGGGGAGCAAACACGAGCTGCGCTGTTCGCTAGTTAAACGGGTCTGCTCCACCATGTTTTTGATGCATGTTATTAACACTATAGTTTGACACAGTAATATCGGTGGAGACAGTCAGGGCATCATTGCTAAGCCAACCGAGCGTGCCCGTGTAACTCTGCTCACCTCATCTGGAGCCACCGAGCCCCGCAGCCCGTGTGGTAGACTGACTTGAAGGCCCTTGGGCGTGACTTCCAGGACCATGCCCCACAGACGCATACCTACGACAAGCTTCTGCGCATGGCATTCACACAAAGGCATTGGAAATGTAGGCGACAGCAATCTGCACATGTTAACATCTGACAGTACATACCCACAAATTTCATCAGGAGAAGAGACTTTGCCATCACTCAGCGCCCTCAAATTGTTATCACCTTGAATTTGAGGAGCTCCACGTAAAGTGGGATTTTGCCAGCCATGGCAGAGGAGTTCAGGAAGGAGTTTTCTGCATCCATGCCATCCTCATCCTTGCCGCGGGGTTTACCCTGATGACCACAGATTGTATCATGAATTTAATTGTCATGGAAGGAGCATACAGAGAAATGGGAGGAGAGCCAACGGTGCCTGTCAAAGTCTCAGGGAAATAAATGAGACGCCATAACCCAGCCTATTTCCGTGCTTGCATTCAACCTGGTTGATTGCAGCTGATCACCTGTTCACATGCATACATGCCTAAACTGAAACTGACTGCTTGACAAATACGGAGATGTTTTCGTGTCAGCTGCTTGCAACTCCTTGTGTGCAGCTATTTGTGAGCAGCTTGCTCAGATGTTCCTCTCACCTGCTTCTGCTTCTTAGGACGAGGGGCGGCTCCACCTGCTGCTGCCTCCTCCTCCTCCCTGTCTAGCTCAGCACGAGCTTGGGCCTCAATCTCCTGGCGTTCCTGTTTTGTGAGCGCCTCCGCACCTCCTCTAGGGAAGGCAACATCCTATCGGCCGGCAATAAGAAGACAGGTTCAGAGTGCATGTAGTGCATGCGGGGTTGGAAGAAGCATCGGATATGCAGCCATGCAAACACTGCCTGCCGTGTGGACATGGAAATGCAGACACTGCCGTCTCCACTCCTGCAACAGTGTCCTCCTCTCAGCATGGACAAGACAAGGGCGGGCTACAGGCAGACCGACCTCATCAATTGCCTCTGGCTCCTTTGGCTTCCGGGTAGCGGTTGAAGGGTGAGGCCTCTTCCCAAGAGCGATGTGAGGAGGTGGCATGGCCAAGATGGTGCGCCGACTACTAAAACAGCATTTTAAATTTCGTTTGTAAATTTTGCCCGGCAACTTCAAACCCTGTTTTTCAACTTCAACAGTGTTATTATTATAAATCAAATCAAACGCGCACAATCATCTAATGTTAAGATTGTCATTGGCCTTCGTTTTTTCTGCGCTTCTCGTTGTCTCTGTCCAAAGCAGTCGCCCCCTCCTCATCCGTGACGTGCCTGAGCAGGTGGGTTGGGGCTCACTCGATGTGGCCAGCTTTACCAGACATTTTGCTCGTCATTTCGAGGAAGGGTCCACCAAATCCAACCTCCGAGTCTTCGTCTGCGCCTACAGTTGACTGTATACGATTGTGTTATTTGTTGGCTGCGCAGGTTCCTGCGGAGGAACGCCCTGGCAGCGTGTTCGACTGGTAGGTTTTTCTCGTCCAAGATTTCTCGGTGTTGCCTTCCGCTGCCTAGATGTGTGTCTTAAGTTGCGCACATTTTCCGTGCCCAATGGTGTGGGTTGGTGCTGGGTAAAATAGGTTAAACACACACACACACACACACACACACACACACACACACACACACACACACACACACACACACACACACACACACACACACACACACACACACACA
>Ga0307963_1000244_pt1 | contig 33319 bp, 24 predicted proteins | sample OrgLakmetagen594_FD_201829 | JGI IMG/M metagenome (GOLD analysis project Ga0307963, IMG submission 201829) | Saline water microbial communities from Organic Lake, Antarctica - #594 | ecosystem: Environmental > Aquatic > Non-marine Saline and Alkaline > Saline | place: Antarctica: Organic Lake... | reverse complement strand
CGCAAGCTGGCTAAGGTCCCAGGCACCGGCCGGTACCGGCTTTCGCAGCAGGCAGGGATGCCTGCGGTAGGGCTTGGGGGCAGGATGCCCCTGCAAGACCGGGAGAAAGTCGGTGCCAGCTGGGGCCGGGTTGTGGCTGGGAGTTGGGTTCGACGGTTTTTTTAACTGAGATCCTTCGACAGGCTCAGGGCAAACGGTACGGTAGTCGGTTCTACTTCCTGTCGCGCACGGGATGCCCTCCTACATGGACCTGAGAGAGCAATCTACTCGCTCAGGTCCGGGAAGGCTTTAGTCAACCTGACTGCTTTGCTTCCACTCGGTGCCATCAATCGCAAACTCAAGCTTGTCGCCTGACTTCAATTTGCCTACGCCGGCAGGTGTGCCAGTCAGCACCACATCACCGGGTTCCAGGCGGAAGTCTTTGACGATTTCTGCGAGCAAGTCCGGGATCGAGAACAGCATGTTTTCTACGCGGCCGTGTTGCTGAGGCTTGCCATTTAGCTCCAGGGTGTAGCCCCAGTCGCTCAGGTTTTCAGGCATCTGGTTAACGGGTAGCCAGGCGCCCAGTGGCAGGGAGCCATCGAAAGCTTTGGCGCGTTCCCAGGGGTGGCCTTTTTCCTTGAGCACGTCTTGTTGTGTGCGGTCGGTCAGGTCCAGCGCCAGAGTCACTGCGGTGACCGCTGCCATCGGGTTTTCCGAATGCTCGGCTGAAAGCTGGGCGCCGATCAGCAGTGCCAGTTCGGTTTCGAAATGCAGGTCTGAGCGCGGCAGACTGATGTGCTCGCCCATGGTCACCCAGGCACTGGCGGGCTTGATGAACAATAGGGGAGATTCAGGGACGGCATTGCCCAGTTCCCGGGCATGTTCGGCGTAGTTGCGGCCAACGCAGACGGCCTTGCCCATTGGCATTAAGATTGATTCGCCGGATACCCACTGATGCTGATACATAAAGACTGCTCCCGTTCAGGGCCGGTTCCGACCCCATTTGCCGTTTGATTGTCACGTCTACTTTAACGGGAAACCGGGCCGGTTACTAACCCTGGCCGTGCCATGGCCCGGACGATTCGTCCGGGCCTGCAGTCTGATCCGTTGCTTGCTGAAGTACAGAAGCATGTTCGGTGAGGCCAGGTATTATCGATCTATAGTCTTAATTCCGGCGGCTGCAAAGCGATTACGCAAAATGACCTGCGCATCGACTTCAGAGTAAGCGATACCCAGTAACAGCCACATCGTCCCGGATGAGCTTGCGCGCGAACGGACCACCCGCAGCTCCTCATCCAGCCAGGCCAGAATCACCTGTTGCGCCTCACTCTCCTGCCCTTCTACGACGTCTGGGAACCAGAGCATTAACCACTCCAGCGCCAGTGTGTGCTGAACCTCAAGGCGGGCGCGTTCGAGGCGCTCATTGGTATCGACATCCGATGCTTCGGACGAGGTCAGTCGGGTAATAGGGTACCCTTCTACCTGCTGGTCACAGATAAAAGACGGGGCCGGGGTCCGGGCCGTGTCGGGAAAGGTACAACTGGTCATTTCCTGTTGGATACCACGCGACGTGCAGGCAGCCAGTCCGGCAAGTAATGTCAGCGCCAGGCACGTTTTGACTAAGGTGCGGACGCTGCAGAAGTGTCGGTCGATTACAGTCACGAAGTTTAAACTCCCTGTGATTGACTGAGTTTGGTCTTGTCTGTTAAACACAAATAACAAAAAACCCGACGCATCGGGTTTAAGTCATAATTATCAGTATGCCAGCTAACGTCCGAAACGCCAGCCCGCGGTGGCCGGTATGTTCGGCTTTCTCAGAACAGGATGCGCGCCCGAATAGTACCCTTAACCTCAAGTACCTTATCCAGTGCCTTTAGCGAGCCATCCTGACCGACATCGATCACCACATAGCCGATCGAGTCGCGGGTTTGCAAGTACTGACCAATAATGTTGATGTCGTTCTCGGAAAATATCCGGTTGATCTCGGACATCACACCCGGAATGTTGTGGTGGATGTGCAAAATACGGTGGGCACTGGGGTGCGCTGGCAAAGAGACTTCCGGGAAGTTCACCGCCGACAGCGAAGTGCCAATGTCGGAATAGGTAGCCAGCTTCTCTGCGACTTCAATACCGATGTTGACCTGGGCTTCCTCAGTAGAACCACCGACGTGCGGCGTCAGGATAACATTATCGAATTCACGCAGCGGTGAGATGAATTCCTCGTCGTTGCTGCGTGGCTCCACCGGGAATACATCGATAGCCGCGCCCAGCATTTTTTTATCCGCCAGTGTCGCTGCCAGAGCATCAATATCAACCACCGTACCGCGCGCGGCATTAATAAACACAGCGCCCGGCTTCATGCGCGCAAATTGTTCCGCACCCATCATCCACTTGGTGGAAACGGTTTCCGGAACATGCAGTGTCACTACATCACTGCTTTGAAGCAGTTCAGTCATCGAGCCAACCTGACTGGCGTTCCCCATTGGCAGCTTGGTAACAATATCGTAAAACTGGACGTTCATGCCCAGGCCTTCAGCCAGGACACCCAACTGCGTGCCGATACTGCCATAACCGACGATACCTAGAGTTTTGCCTCTGATTTCATGGCTATTGGCAGCCGTTTTCAGCCAGCCACCTCGATGGCAGGCAGCGTTTTTCTCAGGGATGCCGCGCAGCAACAAGATGGCCTCGGCCAATACCAGTTCAGCCACCGAGCGGGTATTGGAAAACGGCGCATTAAAGACGGCTACACCTTTTTCTGCGGCAGCGCCCAGGTCGACCTGATTGGTACCAATGCAGAAGCAACCTACAGCAACCAGTTTATCCGCGGCTGCAAAGACGGCAGCGGTAAGCTGGGTGCGGGATCGAATGCCGATAAAATGGGCTTCTTTGACCTTTTCGACCAATTCCGACTCCGGCAGCGACCCTTTGTGGTATTCGATGTTGGTGTAACCGGCTTTTGTAAGGGTGTCGATGGCGCTCTGGTGCACACCTTCCAGCAACAGGATGCGAATCTTGCTCTTATCCAGCGAATTTTTGCTCATGCTCAGACTCTTGGTACCAATGAAATGGGTGGCGCGCGGATGATACCACAGCGTTTATGGCTGGCTAGGCACCATTTATGCAATGAAGTCTTCTATCTGGAGCAAAACAGGCGTTCGCGTTGACCGGGTATCGTTTAGCACAGTTTCAACTAACCAGGGCTGTATCCCTCGGGTTGCTTGGCGCATAGCGTTCGGGTAACTGATCAATGTGGTCGAAGGTTCTCGGGTCTTTGTAGGGCAGCTTCATGAATCCGCGCAAACCGAGGCCGCGGATATCACTGACGGCGCTGAGCATCCGCTGCAGATGTTCACGGAAGCGGTCTTCCTGGCTGGCATCGAGCAGCCGGTAGTAATTGTGGATTTTAAGGTTGCGCGGCAGAACCTCGAAAATGATGCAGCCGGTATGGTGAATCCGGTCCAGTGCCTCGATTTCATTCATGATCGAATCCGGCAAGGTCAGGTATTCATCCGGGTCACGGCCGTCTTCAAAGTAGGAGTGCATTCGCTCTGTGTCTTCGTCTTTGGGTGCCGGGGTAACCATGTAGGGAATGCGCAGGCTTTTGGGTGGTTTGAAGGCATCGGTTTCGCAACGCCGGTCGAGGTGCAGCGTATCCCGGGCGTTGTACATAACCGCCTTGAACGTGCCCTGACGATAAATGCCCCGTGCCAGATTCACTACATTATTGACCGACTGGTGGAAAGAGCGACGCAGGTCCGGGTTATGCAGACTGAAGGCCGATTCAATGCGCACACTGTCTGTATGCCATTTGACCGCCAGCCCGCCAACAATGGGGTAACGTCCAAGTCGGCTGACCGCCGCGACAAAGGCTTTTTCGGTTTCCCCCATGCCTTGCAGATAGTTTTTGTAGTATTTGTCGAGCTGTTCGTCCTCGACATCCATCAGGGTATCGTCCGGATTTTCCTGGCGCAAAAACGACTTGCGCGAGCTGTAGACGGCAGTGTCCACTTCGCGGTGGCGTTCACTGACCCAGACCGGAATCATCGATGACAGATCATCAGCCGGAGCGAGCGCAACGATGTGCCGCATCCGGTTCATATTGCCGAGGAAATAATTGCCAGCCTGCTCGCGCTGACCAGTGTCATCGTCCAGCATCGTTGCCAGCACTCGAGCGAATTCTATCGGCAACCCCAGCGCCTGCGGCGTAATGACCTTGCGACCAAAACGGCTACCCTGCCCCGAGGCCAGAGCATATAAAGTTGCGGCTGAGCCCTGTTCGTCGAACCGGGGTGACGACAGCCCGCCTTCAAGCTGTTCATCACCAATGAAATACACATCGCCCAGCTTGGCATTGGTGTGCTGCACATCAGATGACATCAGATCCATCACGCTGTTGGAAATAAACTGATGGTCAGCGTCGAGCTGGGCGAATACCGAGGACCCCCAGTCGATCAACTGCACCTGGCCGGTAGCGGGGTCGAATACCAGATTGCTGGGTTTGATATCGCCATGAACAATCGGGCGCCACTGGCCATGGGTATCGGTTCGGGAGCGCAGATAATGGAGCAGGTCGGCCAACTGAGCGGCTAGGTTCAGGATCATTTGCGGCGACAGTCGCCCGGCCTTCAGGCCGTATTCATCGAGATCAAGCCCCGGCGCCCGGGTCATCACCAGAATCGCTTGTTTGCCGACGCGAACGAAGTCCTTAACCCGGGGAATTTGCGGATGCTCAAGCAGCGACTGCAAATCGCTCTCTTCTTCGAGGCGATCCTGGACATGCTGGGGCAGATTGATGCGTGAGAATTTGAACACCAGATCGACGCCGGTACGCGTTCGGCCAGCAAACACAAAGCCGAAGGCCCCTTTGCCGATCAGCTCGATATCCTGATACCCCAGCCGCTCAAGCTGACGCATGCACAGCTTGATCCAGGCCTTAAGCTTGGCGGCGTCCTGATGCGACAGCAAATAGATGCTTTGCTCTTCAGGGATGTAAAAGTGCTTGAGGCTGTGCTCCACCGTCGGGCTCCTGCAGTGAGCCCTTAGTTTGGCCAATCCCGGCGGGACTTGCCAGCCTGGTAGTCAGGTCGTTTCATTAGTCGGAAATTCGCGTCTATATCAACCACGAATGATCGAAGGACTGTCGGGTGCGTCTAATGGGGGTCGTCAGCCCACATGGATGTGGGCTGCGAGCGTACAGGGATGTATTTACAGCGTGCCCCCAGTAGACGGACCCGGCGGTCCGATTGGCGCTGAAATTGATTTAGGTAGATGAGCTACTTCTTCTGCGAATTTCTGACTGATCGCACTAAAGAGGCTTTGAATAACGAGCGCTAGGGCAACGGACCCGTTCGTAAACACAGAGATTCACGGCCGAGGCCAGGTTCAGCGATTCGACCACCCCGGCGCCGGGGATGGTGAAAGCAGTGGCGTTCAATGGTTCCAGTTCTGCCCCGGGGATGCCACGGGCCTCATTGCCGAAGACGTAGCAATCAACAGCCTGAAAGCCTGGCTCGGTAATAGAATGGCCAGCCATATCGAGACTGGCAATGCGGGCAAAGCGGTCGGCCAATCCGGTTATCGGCACGTCCAGCTCCAGCGGCACATGGAAAATCGCGCCCATGCTGGCGCGCACTACTTTCGGGTTATAGGGGTCGACACTGCCCGGACTGAGCAGACACCTGAAGCCACCGAACCAGGCCAGGGTGCGTAGGATGGTACCGAGATTGCCGGGGTCCTGAATTTCGTGCAGATAGATGGCGATATTTGCGGAGTCTTTCGACACCGGCACAGGCGCCATCGGCACTACCGCTACAATACCCGGAGGTGTTTTGGTATCACTGATCTGCGCCATTTTCTTGCTGCTGATATGCTCGGTGCGAAACGGACTTTGCCAGTCGGCATAGGCCTCTGTCACCAGCAACTCCGACTGATGCAATGCGGGCTGCTTTTGGGCTGCACGCTGCAATTCAAGCACCAGATGCTCGCCTTCGACCAGATACTGACCGAACTGGCTACGGTATTTTTTATGGTGCAGTTTTTTGATGTCGTCGAGCTTCACGCCGGTACCTCAAGATCGTCAAGCATCGCCAGCGCCAGTGCTTCGGCCACCTTGATACCATCGACCCCCGCCGACAGGATACCACCGGCATAACCCGCGCCTTCGCCTGCCGGATACAGACCTCGCGTATTAATGCTTTGCAGCGAGGCGTTGTCTCGCTTTATTCGAATGGGTGACGAGGTACGGGTTTCAATACCGGTCAGCACGGCATCGTTTTGGTCAAAGCCGCGAATTTTCTTGCCAAAGGCGGGCAAGGCTTCACGAATGGCCTCGATCGCGTAGGCAGGCAGCGACGCAGCAAGATCACCGAGCTTGATGCCCGGCTGGTAAGAAGGTTCAACCTTACCCAGAGTGTGCGACGGGGTACCGCGAATAAAGTCTCCGACCAGCTGGGCCGGTGCGCAGTAGTCATGACCACCGAGCTCGTAGGCTTTAGATTCCAGCTGCTCCTGCAGATCAACACCGGCCAGCGGGCCGCCGGGAAAATCCTGCTCCGGACTAATGCCGACCACAATACCCGCATTAGCGTTGCGCTCGTTGCGCGAATACTGGCTCATGCCGTTGGTGACCACCCGACCCGTCTCCGATGTCGCCGCGACCACGGTCCCGCCCGGGCACATGCAGAAACTGTAGACGGCCCGGCCATTTTTGGCATGGTGCACCAGCTTGTAATCGGCCGCGCCCAGTTCCGTATGCCCGGCGTACTTGCCCAGCCGGGCCCGGTCGATCAGCGATTGCGGATGCTCGATGCGAAAACCGATGGCAAAGGGCTTGGCTTCAACGTACACACCATCGCGGTACAGCATGCGAAAGGTATCGCGGGCACTGTGGCCCACGGCGATCACCACGTAACGGCTGTCAATGTGCTCGCCACCTTCAAGGGTGACACCGTCGACTCGGCCATCGCTGATGGTCAGCCCGGTGACCTTGCTCTGGAAGCGGATCTCACCACCGAGCGCGATGATCTCGTCGCGCATCTTCGCCACCACACCGGTCAGGCGGAAGGTGCCGATGTGCGGTTTACTGACCACCAGGATCTCTTCAGGGGCACCGGCCCGCACGAATTCGTGCATCACCTTGCGACCATAAAACTTTGGGTCTTTGATCTGGCTGTACAGCTTGCCGTCGGAGAACAGCCCTGCCCCACCTTCACCAAACTGAACGTTGGATTCCGGTGTCAGAATGTGTTTGCGCCACAGCGCCCAGGTGTCTTTGGTGCGCTGACGCACGTCCTTGCCACGCTCCAGTACGATGGGCCTGAACCCCATCTGTGCCAGTAACAGAGCTGCAAACAGCCCGCACGGACCAAAACCGATAACGACAGGACGCTCGGTGACACTGGCCGGCGCCTCGGCGACCGGATAGTAGGAGGTATCGGGCGCCGGGCGCACATGCTGGTCATCCGCATAGCGCTCAAGCACAGCGGCTTCGTCGCGAACAGCCAGGTCAACGATGTACACAAATTTGATTTCCGAATTCTTTTTGCGCGCATCGTAACTGCGCTTGAACACGCTGAAAGACAGTAGATCGGCCTCCGCGAGGTTCAGCCGCGTGACAATGGCGGGACGCAGGGCTTCGGGTGAGTGATCGAGCGGCAAGGCGAGTTCATTAAGGCGAATCATACTGAATCCTGGTCGGTGACCCCGACAAAGGTATGCCGGCGCTCCGGCGAACCCCTAATTATACGCACTGGGCCTGCCTGTGTCAGTGCTGCGGTTTTACGCACTGCAGGCACACAGCGTACAATAGGCATCAATTTGAACAATCAGCACGGTTAATCGTACATGGCCCGATCCAAAAGCAGCAGTCGCTGGCTCGAAGAGCACGTCAACGACCCCTTCGTAAAACAGGCTCAGATCGACGGCTACCGGTCGCGTGCCAGCTATAAACTGCTGGAAATCAACACCAAAGACAAACTCATCCACCCCAATATGCTGGTCATGGATCTGGGCTCGGCACCGGGTGGCTGGTCGCAGGTTTCGGCCAAACTGGTGGGTCACAAGGGCCGCGTCATCGCTTCGGATATTCTGCCGATGGATTCGATCGCCGGGGTCGAGTTTATTCAGGGTGACTTCACCGAAGAGACAGTGTTCGATCAGATCATGGCAACGCTCGACGGCGCCCGGGCCGATGCGGTGATTTCCGATATGTCGCCCAACATCAGCGGTATCGATGTTGCCGACCAGGCGTCGTCGATGTACCTGGTCGAACTGGCGCTGGATATGGCGCGCCAGGTGCTCAAACCCAAAGGCAGTTACGTAGCAAAGATATTCCACGGTGAAGGCTATGATGAATACGTCAAAGACCTGCGCACGTCCTTTGATAAAGTCGTGATTCGCAAACCCGACTCATCACGGGCTCGCTCGCGGGAAGTTTACGTGGTTGGAAAAGGCTTTAAGAGCTAAATGCAACTGCCTCGATTCACATCGAGACAGTTTTGGTGGTTGATCGGTGATTAGCAGCCAGGAGGATCGGACCACCAGGTAGGCTCATTGAAGACACACCGTGAACCCTTCCCTGGGGGTTCGGATGCCGCATCCATGCGGCATTACGGTCTTCAATGAGCAAACCTGATGGTCCTTTGGTTAGTCGCCTTCCCTACGTTCTGAACTGTCAGTCAACACTAGCGTTGGCTAAGGCGGTCTACTGCGGCCTTTCCAAAGCACGGCCTTTTCAATACTCTAGCGACACTTTTATAACTCAAATTTCGGAGTCAGCAACTCGCTGAGTGCCAGGCAACTGGCACCGACTCCTGGCAACACACTGAAACAAACTTAAAAGGTGAACCGGTGGCTCAATACGTTTTTACCATGAACCGCGTCGGCAAAGTGGTACCGCCGAAACAGCACATCCTGAAAGACATTTCGCTGTCTTTCTTCCCCGGGGCCAAGATCGGGGTACTGGGCTTGAATGGCTCAGGTAAGTCGACTCTATTGCGCATTATGGCCGGAATCGACAAGGAGTATCTGGGCGAGGCCAGACCTCAGCCTGATCTGAACATTGGCTATCTGCCCCAGGAACCTGAACTGGACGAGAGCAAGACCGTTCGTGAGACAGTAGAGGAATCACTGGCGCATCTGAAAGATGCCCAGACTCAGCTGGAAGCTGTCTATGCGGCCTATGCAGAGCCGGATGCCGATTTTGACAAGCTCGCCTCGGAGCAGCAGAAGCTGGAGAACATTCTGGCGGCGGCCGACGGTCATAACCTGGAGAACCGGCTGGAAATTGCGGCCGATGCTCTGCGTTTGCCACCCTGGGACGCACTGGTCAAAAACCTGTCCGGGGGTGAGCGTCGCCGTGTAGCCCTGTGCCGGTTGCTGCTGTCGAGCCCGGATATGCTGCTGCTCGACGAACCGACCAACCACCTGGACGCTGAATCGGTCGCCTGGCTGGAGCGCTTCCTGCACGAATTCTCAGGCACTGTGGTCGCCATTACCCACGACCGTTACTTCCTTGACAACGTCGCCGGCTGGATTCTGGAACTCGACCGTGGCCAAGGCATTCCGTTTGAAGGTAACTACAGCCAGTGGCTGGAGAACAAGGAAAAGCGCCTGGATATGGAATCCAAACAACAGGCCACGCATGAAAAGGCAGTCAGGTCAGAGCTGGAATGGGTTCGCCAGAACGCCAAGGGGCGTCAGGCCAAGTCCAAGGCTCGCTTGCGTCAGTTCGAAGAGCTCAGTTCCCGTGAGTTCCAGTCGCGCAATGAGACCAACGAAATATACATCCCACCCGGCTCTCGCCTGGGTGATGTAGTGATTGAAGTCGACAATGTCGCCAAGACCTACAACGACAACCTGCTGTACGAAGACCTCAGCTTGACGGTGCCGCCCGGTGCCATTGTCGGCATTATCGGGGGTAACGGTGCTGGTAAGTCGACCTTGTTCAGGATGATCGCCGATCAGGAAACGCCGGATGCCGGCAATATTCGTGTCGGTGAGACCGTCAACCTGGCCTTCGTCGGGCAGATGCGCGACCTGGATGACAGCAAAACCGTCTGGGAAGAAATCTCTGACGGTCAGGACCTGATTTCCGTCAATGGCTACGAGATTCCGTCGCGCGCCTACATCGGCCGCTTCAACTTCAAGGGCAGCAGCCAGCAAAAGTACGTCAAACAGTTGTCGGGGGGTGAACGCAACCGCCTCTTCCTGGCCAAGCTGCTGAAGCAGGGCGGCAACGTTTTATTGCTGGACGAACCGACCAACGACCTCGATGTTGAGACCCTGCGGGCGTTGGAAGAAGCCATTCTGGCATTTCCCGGCGCTGTAATGGTGATCTCGCACGATCGCTGGTTCCTCGATCGGGTGGCGACTCACATCCTGGCGTTCGAAGGCGATTCCAAAGCGGTCTTCTTCGAGGGCAACTTCACCGAATACGATACCGACTACCACAAGCGAACCGGTAACCAGGGTCCGAAACGCATCAAATACAAACGCATCAAGTAAGCTTGGCTTATACTGCAACGTCACCGCAGGCCCTCGGGCCTGCGAGTGCCCCTGACCTGCCTGCATCACGAGGAATACAATGAACTCAAAGTCCGGCCCTGTGACCGGCCAGAAAACCCCGCTGGCAAAAAAACTCGGCCTTATGGTCGGTCTTGGTTTCTGTTCTGGCTTGTTACTGGCTCTGGCCGTCTGGCTGCTGAGCCTGAACATCCCGATGCTCAGTGGCATGCTGGGCTTGCTGTCCACCATCGGCAGCCTGGCCCTGTTGGTTGTTACTTTTCGAGTGTATGCAGCGATCACGCTATCATTGGCTCAAAACGACCAGAAACATCTTCAAAATGCACTGGTTCAGGCCAAGGACATGCTCGATACCAGCAAGCAACTACGAGACGACCATGTCCTGCTACAAAGCGTTTATAATAACCTGACGTTTCCAGTCTGGCTGAAAGACCGCTTTGGCCGCTACCTGGTGGTCAACCAGACGATGACCAACCAGTGGTGCGATGGCGTCGATGCCAAGGGCAAAACCGATACCGAGGTGCTCAATGCCCAGTTGGACGAGGTGTTCACAGCATCGGATCAGCAGGCGCTGACGACCGGTCGCCATCAGGTGTTGGAGTTGAAAATGGACCTGACTGGTCAGCCGTCGCGCTGGTACCGCATCGAAAGGCACCCCTTGGTGGGTGAAAATGAAGCCATTGTCGGGATTCTGGGCTTCGCCATCGACATTACCGGTTACAAGGCCTCCGATCAGCAACTGCGCGCCGATCAGTTGATCGACCCGGTTACTCAGTTTGCCAACCAACAGGGCTTGCGCCAGTTTATAGATGATCACGATGATGAGATCGACGATCTGTGGTGCCTGCATGTAGACATAGACCACTTCAAGGTACTGAACGACAGCATGGGCAATGCGGCCGGCGACCAGTTGCTGACACAGGTGTCTCACCGCCTCAAACACCACAGCAAAGAGGACGACTATCTCGCCCGGGTCGGCGCCGATGAATTTGTGGTGTTCTGGTATGGCACAGACGTACGGTCTGACGACAACCGTGATGAGCGCCTGAACGATCTGCACCTGCAGTTGAACCAGCCGTTTTCCATTGGTGAAAGCAGTTACAGCTTTACCGTATCCATTGGTGCCGCACGCGCACCAGGGCATGGTCTGAATGCAAACGAACTGCACCAGCATGCGGGCGTTGCGCTGTTTAATGCCAAGAAAAAAGGTCGCAATCAGGTGCACTGGTACCACAGCGATTACGAAGATCAGGCCCAGCGCCGGTTGCGCAAGGCTCAGATGCTGAAAAATGCACTCAAGCACCAGGACCTGGAAGTCCATTTGCAACCGCGCATCGACTGCCGCAGCGGTGAAATCCTGGCGCTGGAATGCCTGGCGCGGTTAAAAGGTGAGTCCGGCGAGCAGATCTACCCGATACATTTTATCGATCTGGCCGAGCACAACGGCTCGATTCGTGAACTGGACCGCTGGATGCTTGAGCAGGCTCTGCTGCTGATATCACGGCAGTTGAACGAAGGCGCGCATCCGGTGGTTTTAGGGGTCAACCTGAGCGTGCAAAGCGTTAATGAGGACACTCTGCGCTATCTGACAGCTTGGCATGCACGCACACCGGACGCCCTGCGCTATCTGGAAATTGAAATTACCGAACACCAGCTACCGGGCCAGAACGATGACTTCCGCCAGCGCCTCGAAGCCCTGGATGCCCTGGGCATTGTACTGGCACTCGACGATTTCGGCTCTGGCTATGCCAACTTGTCGAAACTGCCCGACTTGCCGTTTCAGATCATTAAACTCGACCAAAGCTTTATTCACAACCTACCCGGTTCGGAAAAACAGATGGCCGTGGTCAAAGCGATCATTGATCTGTGCAACTCCCTGTCGATCACCGTCGTCGCCGAAGGGGTCGAGACTGAGGATGAATTGAATGCCGTCGCCAAACTGGGTTGCCACTTCATCCAGGGATTTGTCTATTCCAGGCCACGCGCTATGGGCGACGCCATTGAATGGTTTGAACAACGCCGGATGGCACGTCAATAAACAGAAAGCAGCGCAAAAAAATACGTCTTCAGACTATTGCGTGCCCCACAGGAATTCATTATCATGCCGCTCCCTGGCTGAGATCACTCGGTCAGATTGCGGACGTGGTGGAATTGGTAGACACGCCAGATTTAGGTTCTGGTGCCGTAAGGTGTGAGAGTTCGAGTCTCTCCGTCCGCACCATTGAGTTAGCCGTTAGACCCCCTTTCTTTCCTCTGTTACCCACCGCTTTCGTACCAGTGATATTTTATAGGTTCGTCCCCCGTTTTCTCAGTCAGCCTTATAACCCCGGTTAACCAGCTATATGTATCGTCTTCCGCTTGCAATTCATCCTATCTTGGTGGCACAATTAACATCTGTTAATTAAGTAACATTTGTTATGAGCCAAATTGAGCAACACCTTCTAGCTGCCATTCGCGCCACACCGATGGCCACCCAACAGCAACTCGCCGATCAGCTCGGGCTTAGCCGCGAGTCGGTTGCCGGGCATATCATGCGGCTGACGCGTCAGGGATTGATCTTGGGTAAGGGATACCTATTGCCAGACCAGGATCGCATTGTTGTATTGGGCGGGGCCAATATAGACCTGACCGGTCGCTGCCACACCACCTACCGGCCGGGCGACTCGAACCCGGGGAGTCTGGCGCAAAGTGCCGGTGGCGTTGGCCGAAACATTGCCGAAAACCTGGCGCATTTGGGCCACGACGTCACTCTGATCACGCTACTGGGCAAAGACAGTAACGGCGACTGGCTGCACCAGCGCATTGCAGCAGCTGGCATTCGCACCGATGGCCTGCTGCGTCACCCAACGCTGCCGACCAGCACTTATCTGGCGATGAATGATGATCAGGGCCAGTTGATCGGTGCCCTGGCCGATATGAACATTGCCGACGCACTGACACCCGACTTTCTGGCACCCATGCGTTCGACATTGGTCGCCGCTGATGCCGTTGTTGTGGAAGCCAATGTGCCCGAGGCTACGCTGGCCTGGCTGGCGACGCTACCACTGAAGGGCACGCTCTATGCCGATGCCGTCTCGACCGCAAAAGCACCAAGGCTGCGACCACTGCTATCACGCCTGAAAGTTCTGAAGGTAAACCAGTCAGAAGCGAGTGCCTTACTGGAGCTTGCGACTACCGAACCGGAGGCACTGTCCAGCCAGCTTCTGACCACTGGCGTTAAAACGGTTGCATTGAGCTTGGGTAAAAACGGCCTGATGCTCAGTACAGCAGGCGAGCAGCACCAACAAGGCACTTATCCGACACAGGTCGCCAGCGATACCGGTGCAGGCGACGCACTTATTGCAGGCATCATACATGCCGACCGGGCGCACTGGTCACTGCCGCATCAGGCGTCTTTCGGCCTGGGCTGCGCTGGCTTGACGCTTGAGTCTGATGGCGCAAACTGCCCCCAATTAACCGAAATGACCGTCAACCAATGGATTCTCAATCGATGAACGCATATTTGGACATCAAACCCGACGTGGCTCAGGCCCTGGCTGAAGGCCAGCCGGTTGTCGCCCTGGAAAGTACCATTATTTCACACGGTATGCCGTGGCCGGACAATGCCGCCACCGCCAAACAGGTGGAACAGATTATTCGCGATGCCGGTGCCGTGCCGGCGACCATTGCCATTATTAATGGTCGCCTCAAAGCAGGGCTAACGAACGATGAAATCGATACCCTGGCCAAGGCCGGTCAGTCCGTTGCCAAGTGCTCCCGTCGCGACCTTCCCTATGTTGTCGCTCAAGGCCACCATGGCGCGACAACGGTCGCTGCAACCATGATCATAGCCGATATGGCCGGCATTCGCGTCTTTGCTACGGGCGGTATCGGTGGCGTTCATCGTGGCGCACAGCACAGTTTCGACATTTCTGCCGATTTGCAGGAATTGGCTCATACCTCGGTTGCCGTGGTTTGTGCGGGGGCCAAATCGATTCTTGACCTGGGTCTGACTCGTGAATATCTGGAAACTCAGGGGGTGCCCGTTATTGGCTTTCAAACCGATTCACTGCCTGCTTTCTATACCCGAAGCAGCGACCACAGCGTCGACTACCGTTTCGATACCGACACAGCCATCGCGGCATTTCTAAAGGCAAAGTGGGGCATGAACCTGAACGGGGGTGTCGTTATCGCCAATCCGATTCCTGAAGCCTATGCGATGGATCCGGCCAAGATACAGGCAGCCGTCGATCAGGCCCTGGCCGAATCAGTCGAACAAGCCATCAGTGGCAAGGCTTCAACCCCTTTCCTGCTGGCACGCGTGGCGGAGCTGACCGGCGGCGACAGCCTTGCCAGCAACATTCAACTGGTGTTTAACAATGCCCGCCTGGCTGCTGGTATCGCTCAAAAACTGACTGACTGATGCCCTGCCAGAGCACTGGCAGAGCACCTGCGTAACGCTCTGCCTAACCTCCACAGACTTAACCACCCTGGCTGACCATCAGATCAGCCAGGGCGGCTCCCCTCTTCAAGGCCTCCCGACTTACCACCCCCAAGAATCTTAATAGTGGAGTGCGGGTTGCGGTACGGCTGACGAATTTGTTGCTTTGATACTTACACTCATTTAAGCGACACTGTGTCTTACTCAGTTGCGGTTCCGGTTAAGTGCCTCACCGTTGTGGTAAGCACGGCCTGGAGACCAGGGATTGGCATGTGCAGTTTCGGACGGGATGTCGTTCAACCTCCAATTTCAGAAAAGGTTAACGTTTCAATGCAGACTCACTCCTTTGTTCGTCGTATAACGTTACTCTGTGTGTTTATGGTGTCAGCCACCCTGACTGTCGCCGAAGACCTGCCAAGAATTAATCTGTATACCGAAACCTATGGCACCTTCAACTTCAGTTTAGAGGGAGCCGCTTTCGAACACGATGCTGAAGACATCGGTGGTACAGCGACTGAAATCGTTAAAAAACTGTTTGATGAAGCCGACATTAATTACAAGATGCGCCTGCGCACCTGGTCGGTTTCCTATAAGCGAACAGTGGAGCGGACTAATTATGGGTTATTCTCCACGGCCCGCACCGAGTCGCGGGAAGACCTGTTTGAATGGGTTGGACCCGTCGGTCATTACAGCTGGATATTGCTCGCCAAGTCCGGCGCTAACCTGAACATCAACAGCCTCGACGACCTGAATGGTTTGCGCATTGGCGGCTATGATGGCGATGCTGCGACCACCTTTCTGCAAGAACGGGGCTTCGAAGTGTCCACGCTGCCGAACGAATCCCTCAATGCCCAGCGACTCTCCAACAATTTGATTGATGTCTGGATTACATCGGATATTAACGGCTACAAAATCGCGGAGGAAAGCGGCTACCCAAATGTCGAAGAAGCCTTCCGTATTCGTACTGTAGGTCTGTATCTGGCCATGAACCGGGGTACTGACCCACGCGTTGTTTCCCGATTGAATGCTGCTTACGACCGTCTGATTGCCAATGGTGAGATCACTTTCGATTAAGGTATTGATAGGAGGGATAGCGAATGAATTTCCGCCTGATCCCGGTGGCTCTGATCGTATTGCTGACTGGTTGTAGCGTACTGCAACCGGCAGACTCGCCAACTCAGAAGGCCTTAACACCTGCCATTACGCTGCCTCTGGTCCCTAGCTGGTTCAATGGCACGATTTACTACTACGTGACCACCGATGCCTGGCCCCGTGAATTAGCCACTGCCATGGGCGCCAACCACACGCCCCGCTTTCAGGATGCACTGCCACCCCGGCCAAAACCACCGGAACTGAAAACCGTGCTGGAACGGGTCTATACATTTCCTGATGGCGAGCAAATCAGTATCATTCCATCCGCCCCCGAGCCAATCGGCCCGGCCAGCCACAACCAGCCCTACAGTCCGGTGTGGCAAGTCGTAGAGGTGCACTGGCGAGTGACAGAACAGCAGCGGGAACTTAAGTCTGAAGCAGCCTTACTGGACGCCGCTGCCGCAGGATGGGTAGAGATCACTGTCACCAACGGGGTGGTCAATTGTGCGGTCGTAGCCGATGCCGAAGGCAACCGGCTGCCAGGCAGCCAATTGCACGGAGTCCTGGACTAGCCGCGGTAGTAGCGCTGCTCAATAAAGGGCATACGGCTGACTGTCATCGGCAATCGCTTACCCCGCACTTCGGCAAGCACCTCGGTATCCAGAGCGCTGTACGCCGTTTCAAGATACCCCATGGCAACAGACAGCTCTGCACTGGGCCCAAAGGTACCGCTGGTTACCACACCAATACGATGGCCATCGGCGTTGAACAGCTCCGTACCCTCCCGAACCGGAGCACGCCCGGCACCGACCAGACCGACGCGTTTGCGTTGCCAGTCTTTGTCAGCGATCTGAGCCAGGATCACGTCCGACCCGAGAAAGCCACCCGGGCGCGCGCCATCAGCGCGGCGCGGCCGGGAAATTGCCCAGATCAGGCTGCCTTCCAGCGGTGTAGTCGTTGTATCAATATCGTGCCCGTAAAGGCACAGGCCACTTTCCAGGCGCAACGAATCGCGCGCGCCCAGGCCAATCAGTTCGACTTCAGGCTGGGCCAGCATGCTCCGAACCAGCCGGTCAGCATCGGCCGCCGGAATCGATATTTCATAGCCGTCTTCACCGGTGTACCCACTACGCGATACATAGCAGTCAGCCCCGTCGAGCGTTAGCTGACAGTTGTCCATAAACACCATATCGGCCACTGAGGGCTCAAACCGCGCCAATACATCCACGGCTTTGGGACCCTGCAAAGCAATCAACGCCCTGTCGTCGAGTCGCTCCAGCGTTACCCCATTACCCAAGTGCGCTTGCAAATGCTCAATATCGGCTTCCTTGCAGGCAGCGTTCACCACCAGGTAGAGACAATCGTCATAACGAGTCACCATAAGATCATCGAGAATGCCGCCGGTTTCGTTGGTGAAAATGGCGTAGCGCTGCTTGCCCGCTGGCAAATCGATGATGTCGGCCGGCACCAGCTTTTCCAGCTCGGCTGCGGCCTGCTCACCGTGCAATTTCAACTGTCCCATGTGCGAGACATCAAACAAGCCCGCCGCCGCCCGGGTATGCAGATGCTCCTGCTTAACTCCCAACGGGTACTGCACCGGCATCGAATAGCCGGCGAAAGGCACCATACGAGCACCCATTTCACGATGCAAATCGGTCAACGGCGTGGTTTTCAAAGTTTCAGTGTTTTCAGTCATACATCACCTGTTGGAATTTAAGCAGATTGGCAGTGGGTGCTACCAACCCGAGAGTCTTGCCGGGAAGCACCTTCAGCTATGTCTAAAGGTGGGCACAATGCACCAGAGAAACTGCGTTTCCAATAAGAAACACAAGAAACTAACGCTGTGATCATCGGTTTCAAACCCTGCTCTCCTCTCTCGTCAGATACTGATCAAGCCGGTTAGCCCTACTAAGCTGTTACCCACAAAACCTCGGCATCCTGTTCGCTGGTAGAAACCAGTGCATGCCCCATGGTGCAATCGTAATAGGCAGAATCGCCCTCGCTGAGCGTGACTGGCTCATAAAACTCCGTGTAAAACAGAATAGAACCAGACAGCACATAGAGAAATTCTTCGCCATCGTGCCGGATCCATTCGGTAAACTCGTCAAACGTCCGGGTATGAACCCGGGTGCGAAACGGCACCATCTTTTTCTGGGTTAATTGTGTTGCAAGCAGCTCATGGTCATAAGTCGGAGTCGGGTGGGGTTTGCCTTCTCCCTTGCGGGTGATATCGCGCCGACCACCGGCGCTGGCGCCGATTCGCGGCTGGGCAAACAATTGTGGAATATCAATACCCAGACCATGAACCAGCTTATTGACCGCGCTGAAGGTCGGTGATATCTGCTCGTTCTCAATTTTCGACAGAGTCGACCTTGCCAGCCCAGTGCGCTTACTCGCCTCTTCCAGAGTCAGATTCTGACTCAAACGAATGGCCCGGACACGCTGACCCAACTGCAACGGTTCAAGTGTCGCTTCCGTTGCACTTTTGCGTGCAACACGCATGGCGGCAGTTTCACCCTCACCGGTCGATGCGTGTTTGAGAAAATGGGGTTCGTCTGACATGCGTAATAGAGCTCGCTATAATTAACGGATACTAACGGAGTATCGCACAGCCACCAGGGGCTGGAAACGATGCGAGCAGGATATGCACCAAAAGTTTCCTATAAGAAATCTTTGTTGTAATCACGAAATTCCATTGATACCATTTGAGTCTAAATAAATGGGCAACCCCGATACTGAGGATTCCAGACCTGAACCGGCGCACGCGCCGGTTTCGTGTCTCTGGACTTGCCGAACCTGACTTGCAGATCAACTTCCCGAGGACATTCCGATGACCACCATCCCGACTGAATTGAGATACGCCAGCAGCCATGAATGGGTCCGCGACAACGGCGATGGAACGGTCACAGTCGGCATCACTGACCATGCTCAGACACAGCTCGGTGACGTGGTATTTGTGGAATTGCCCGACGTCGGTCAGGAATTGAATGCTGGCGGCGAATGCGCGGTGATCGAATCGGTAAAAGCCGCCAGCGATATTTACAGCCCCATCTCAGGCACCGTCACCGCGGTGAACGAACAATTGGAAGATGCGCCAGAATCGATCAATGAAGCCTGCTACTCAGACGGATGGATATTCACTCTGACGCCCGGCGACGATACCGAGCTGGACGCCTTGCTTAACGCTGACCAGTATCTTGCCAGCACAACTGCAACAGACAACACCTGAGGCACCGCCATGAACGCCAAGCTGCCACTCACTCGAAAGCCCCTTGCCCAGCTGGTTGGTGCCAGCTTTACCCAGCGCCATATCGGACCAGATGGCGTTGAACAGGTCGCCATGCTCAATACGCTGGGCCTGACTCAAACCAGTGAACTGATCGATCAGACCGTACCCGGAGCCATTCGCCTGCAACGCCCTCTGGCCGTCGAACCCGGCTTGAGCGAAGTCGCCGCTCTGGCGGAACTGAAGCAGATCGCCAGCCAGAATCAGATATTTCGCTCCCATATTGGTCAGGGCTATTACAACACCGAATTACCCGCGGTGATTGTGCGTAACGTTTTGGAAAACCCGGCCTGGTATACCGCCTATACACCCTATCAACCTGAAATTTCGCAGGGCCGCCTGGAATCCCTGCTTAATTTTCAGCAGATCGTCATGGATCTGACCGGTCTGGATCTGGCGAATGCGTCGCTGCTTGATGAAGCTACAGCCGCCGCAGAAGCCATGGCCCTGTGTCATCGCGCCAACCGCCGCTGCAAAAGCAATGTTTTCTTTGTAGCCGACGATGTGCATCCGCAAACCCTGGCCGTGCTGAAGACCCGTGCGGAACATTTCGGTTTTGAACTGGTCGTAGCACCAGCCGATCGCATCAATGATCACACGCCATTTGGCGCACTGTTTCAGTACCCGGGAACCGACGGTCGCATCAATGATCTTGCCAGCCTGATCTCCAGCGCCAAATCTCAAGGTGCCATGGTGGCCGTAGCCAGTGACCTGCTGGCGTTGATGTTGCTCAAATCACCCGGCCAGCTCGGTGCCGACATTGTGCTCGGTTCGGCTCAGCGCTTTGGCGTGCCCATGGGTTACGGCGGTCCGCACGCCGCCTTCTTTGCCGCCCGCGAAGACCTGAAACGTCAGGTACCGGGACGTATTATCGGAGTATCGGTTGATTCACGAGGCAACACCGCCCTGCGTATGGCCATGCAAACCCGGGAACAGCACATTCGCCGCGATAAGGCCACCTCCAACATCTGCACTGCGCAGGCGCTGCTCGCTAACCTGGCGGCGTTTTATGCGGTTTATCACGGGCCTGATGGTTTGAAGACCATCGCCGAACGAGTGCATCGTCTTACCTGCATACTGGCCCTGGGCTTACAGCACCATGGCATTGAAGTAGCGTCACACTTTTTCGATACCCTAACCCTGAGTGGCTTCGACGCCAGTGTGCACGACCGGGCCCGCGACACAGCCATTAATCTGCGTGCCTTCAGCGATGGTCGAATCGGCATCAGCCTGGACGAAACCAGCTGCGAAGCTGACCTGCTCGATCTGTTCAGCATTCTGCTAGGTGACGAGCATAATCTGGATATTGTTGATCTTGATGCCCTGCTACTGGCCGATACTACCTTGGGTATTGATCCGGCTCAGCGGCGCACCGATGCAGTACTAACCCACCCGGTGTTCAACCGCTACCACAGCGAAACCGAGATGCTGCGTTACATTCGTTCGCTTGAAAACAAAGACTACTCCCTGGTTCACGGCATGATTCCACTCGGCTCCTGCACCATGAAGCTGAACGCCACCGCCGAGATGATCCCGGTTACCTGGCCCGAATTCGCCAACCTGCACCCCTTTGCTCCAGCCGATCAGGCCCGGGGCTATGCCAGATTACTGGCGGACCTGGAGCGTGATCTGGCGGAAATAACCGGTTATGACGCCATCTCTTTACAGCCCAACTCGGGTGCCCAGGGTGAATACGCTGGCCTGTTGGCGATCCGTCGCTATCAACAGGCCAGCGGTGAAGGTCAGCGCTCAGTGTGTCTGATACCCGCCTCGGCACATGGCACCAATCCGGCGTCAGCCGCGATGATGAGCATGAAAGTGGTGATCGTTAACTGCGATGCAGCCGGCAATGTCGATCTGGATGACCTGCGTGCCAAGGCAGCAGCGGCCGGCAACACTCTGTCTGCCTGTATGATCACCTATCCGTCAACCCACGGTGTGTTCGAAGAAGGTGTACGTGAACTGTGCGATATCGTTCATGAATTTGGCGGTCAGGTATACCTTGACGGCGCTAACCTGAATGCCCAGGTCGGCCTGACCCAGCCCGGCTATATCGGCTCAGACGTTTCACACCTGAACCTGCACAAGACCTTTGCCATACCGCACGGCGGCGGCGGACCGGGCATGGGACCGATCGGGGTTAAAGCGCATCTGGCTCCTTATCTTCCGGGTCACTGCGAAACCGAAGGCGGCGGGTCGGTGTCTGCTGCGCCTTACGGCTCGGCCGGTATCCTGCCGATTACCTGGATGTACAACCGGATGCTGGGTCGCGACGGGCTGCGTCAGTCATCGGAAGTTGCCATTCTGAGCGCCAACTACATTGCTGAACGGCTGAAAAACGACTACCCGGTGCTCTACCGGGGTCGCAATGGTCGGGTTGCTCACGAATGCATTCTGGATATTCGTCCATTGAAGGCAGAAACTGGCATTACCGAGGAAGACATCGCCAAGCGCCTGATGGACTATGGCTTTCACGCGCCGACGATGAGTTTTCCGGTTCCGGGCACTCTGATGATCGAACCGACCGAGTCTGAATCCCTGGCCGAGCTGGACCGTTTTATAGAAGCCATGCAGGGCATTCGTGCCGAAATCGAGCAGGTCAAAAACGGCCAGTACAGCGAAGAGCAGAGCCCACTGCGTCAGGCACCGCATACTCAAATGGACCTGATCGGCGACTGGGACCGGCCATACAGCCGAGAACAGGCCGTATTCCCGACTGCGGCCACTCGTGCTGCCAAGTTCTGGCCCTCGGTTAACCGGGTTGACAACGTACACGGCGACCGCAACTTCATGTGCAGTTGCCCAGACATAGAAAGTTACCGGACTATTTAACCGGTAATCAACGACTGACCAGTCGCCGATTTCGCCAGAACATCCAGACTCTGGTAGCAGGCAAAAATATCGGGCTGCTAATGCAGCCCTGCATTTTCGGTGCTATATTGACAAAGAATTATTGGTTGTTGTAGTGCCATATGTTGTTTCATGTCTGAACCTTCATCCCGCCTGACAGGACGGCTGAAAAAGCCAAATCCTGATTCATCCGAATTATTTCTGGTGGTCTCCCGTGCGGCAAAACATCTGATACATTCCCGTGGCTGGCGGTTTGGTATTGCCGATTTTTTAACGGCCCTAGGTACCGCCACTGAATCAAACCGGACCTGGATGTTCGAAGTAGTAGATCAGGCCCCCAGCCACTACACCACTAATTTCCTCTGTGAATGGAGCTCGGCTCCCGAATACTCTATAATCAACGACCCACTATTTCACCACAGGCGTGTGGATGCTAACTCTGATGACGCACGAGCCTTCTATCAGGCCCGCCTCAACGGCGAGATTCTACAAAACCATATCTCCAGTGCAGGCCCTTTCCTGAAACAAGAGTTTGAGTGTCAGAACATTCAGTCAATGCTGACCATTCCTATTATGGTCGACGGGGTCTGGTGGGGCATTCTCGGCTTTGACGATTGCGACGCGCCAAGGGACTATTCCGATAGTATGGTGGCTGCCCTGGAAATTGCGGCAACACTGATTACCAATGGAATCTTGCGCGAACGCCTGGAATGGGAGGTCAATCACGACCACCTGACCGGGCTGCACAACCGTCGAGCGCTCATTCAACGCATTGAGCGTTCGCTGGAATACTCGCAGACACGCGGATCACTGATCATCATCGATCTCGATAACTTTAAGCGCATTAACGATACGCTGGGCCATCAGGCTGGAGATGCCGTACTAAAGTCAGTAGCTGCATTGCTAAAGGCCGCACTACCCAGACATGCTACCCTGTCGCGTTTTGGCGGTGAAGAATTCGCCCTCTGGCTTGCCGAAGACGGACCGACGGCGTGTTCGCTGGCGGAGTCGCTGCGCCAGATGTTGCAAGACCACCGCGCCGAATGGAAGGAAAACGATCTGGCCATTTGCGCCAGCTTTGGCGTTGCCCAGATGCGACCGGGCAAACGCCAGGAGTCTACTCAGCTACTGTTCGACAAAGTGTTTGCCCGGGCCGACCGTGCTTTGTTCAAGGCCAAAGCCGACGGACGCAACCGGGTGGTTTATACCGACTGATTATTGAGGAATGACGCTGTTGCGCAACGAACTAGCGCTTAAACCGATTCACCAGCTCATCCAGCTCCTGCGCTACCTTGTGAACCTGACCGATGCGCTCTGCGGCATGTGTCGACAGATCAGAGTTGTTGGACGCCAGGTTCGAGATCGTGACAATTTGCTGGTTAATCTGCTCCGAAACCTGAGCCTGCTCTTCTACCGCAGCTGCCATTTCCTGAGACATTTCAGCAATGCCATTCACCGACCGAGCGATGCCGCTCAGTTTGTCAGATGATATTTTTACCTGTTTTAGCCCCTCTTCTGCATCTTTCTGACCCTCATCGGCAACGGTAATCGCCTGCTTGGCCCGATTTTTCAGCTCGGCAATGATCGAATGTATTTCCTTGGTCGAACCCTGGGTGCGCTGTGCAAGTTGTCGTACTTCATCGGCTACCACCGCAAACCCCCGTCCCGACTCGCCAGCACGGGCGGCTTCTATTGCAGCGTTCAAGGCAAGCAGATTGGTTTGCTCGGCAATTTGTTCGATGATTTGCGCGGCGCCCATGATTGTTTCGGTTTGAGTTGACAGATCACCAACCGCCTGACTGATCGCATCTACCTTGGTTTTCAGTTGTTCGATGGCCTGGTGTGTCTTGTGAGAAACCGACTCGCCTTCTTTGGCCAGCCCACTGGCTTCTTCGGCTTTAACCGCTGTTTGTTGAACGTGATTCGACACTTCATTGATCGTCGCGGTCATCTCGTTCATCGCGGCGGCAACCTGGTCTGACTCGGCTTGCTGCTTGAGCATTTCAGACTGTGCTTCGGTTGCCATATTCAGTGCGTCGGAGGCATCCCGGCTGGCCCGAATAGAGGCGTCCTGGATACGGGTTAATACTGTGTCCAGGTGAGCCTGCTCACTCATGATTGCGACTTTCAACTGGCCCAGATCCTGTGCATCGTCGGTATAGCTTTTGACCGCCAGACGGTGCTTAAACGCCTGGCCCAACAAATTATTAAGCCCAGTCATAAGCGCTTGCCGAGTGCTGAACCACCAGGCAGAAAGTCCCATTAAAGAGAGCAGCAAAAGGCCGAATGCTATGGTTGTCTGGTCGGTGGCGAACAGCCAAAGCGAGACCAGTACCACGGCGGCTGTAGCCATTATTTGAAGGGGCGGAAGTGGTGCCGCTGACTTGAAGCCGGATTCCTTAATACGGGCATATAGTTTTGCCGCACGTTGAATGTCACTGCGTTCGGGCACGCGTCGAACCGACTCGTAACCAATCACCGTGCCATTATCGGTCACCGGTGTGATATAGGCGTTTACCCAGTAGTAGTCACCGTTCTTGCACCGGTTTTTGACCAGCCCCATCCATGGCTTGTTGGCTTGTAAATGCGACCACATTACCTCGTAGGCTTCCGACGGCATGTCCGGGTGACGAATAATATTGTGAGGCTGCCCTACTAATTCCTCACGGGTGAAACCGCTCACACGAGCAAAGGCATCATTGCAGTGCTTGATTTTACCTTTAAGGTCAGTGGAGGAGATGAGTTTTTCGTCTTCGGAAAACGTAATTTCACGATCAGTGACCGGTTGATTGTTTCTCACAGCATGCTCCATTGATTCATTGGGGTTGTACGCTATCGGTTTCAGAACCTGAACAAAGGTCATACTGACGCCGACTACGGGCATAAACACACTCAAAATTTGCTGGCCAACCATCTGTGTATCTATCTGGAGAGACTGAAATGGTTGGTCTACAACCGGTTCTCCACGATAGAACAGGATTTAATGGTCGTTACTTAACAGAGGTATCGGCGCAGCTCGGAAGATCTTTATCAATCTGAGGTTATACAGCCACTCTTGGCAACGAACTTCCAGAGTGACAGTTCATTTATCCTCAAAGGCAAGCATAGGTATAGAGCACAGTACTGAAATAGGCAAAGATACCGGGCCAACACAGTGAATAACAAAAAACCACGACTCAAATCGCTCTCAGAAGGATCGGAACGAGAGGGTGGGATATGATCGTTGCATGCATACGACAGATTGCAGAGCGACCTTAATCGCTCCGCAACCTGGCCTGAGATCAGGCGGTAGTTGTACTGCGCGGACGTGAAGGTCTTGGCTTGCGACGCACTGTCGGCTTGTTAGCCGGCGCGTCTGAGCGGCGATCATTGCGCTCGCCTGACGGGCGGCCCTGACCACTGCGCGCTGCTTGTGGCCGCTTCGGCCGTGAGCTGTTGTTCGGGCGCGCACTGCTCGCACGACCTTCAGGGACCCGCTGGTCCGGCTCGAAGCCTTCAACCTCTGTACGCTCGATTCGCTGGCTGGTCAGCTTCTCGATACCTGCCAGGAAATCGGCTTCATCGGCACTGACCAGTGAAATCGCCTTGCCTGAAGCGCCAGCACGGCCGGTGCGACCAATGCGGTGCACATAATCTTCGGCGATGTTGGGCAGGTCAAAGTTTACCACCTGCGGCAATTGGTCGATGTCCAGACCACGAGCAGCGATGTCGGTAGCGACCAGAATACTGACTTTTCCGGCTTTAAAATTGGCCAGCGCCTTGGTCCGCGCACCCTGGCTCTTGTTGCCATGAATCGCAGCGGCGCCAATTTTATTCTTTTCCAGAAACTCGGTCAGTTTGTTGGCCCCGTGCTTGGTGCGGGTAAACACCAGCGCCTGCTTCCAGGCGCCGTCATGGATCAGCTTGGCCAGCAGGGCTGGCTTGCGCTTTTTGTCAACCGTATGCACCAGTTGAGACACCGTGGTTGCCGCCGTGTTGCGCGGTGAAACGGAGATTTCGACCGGATCATTTACCAAGCCTTTGGCCAGGGCGCGAATTTCCGGAGAAAAGGTCGCCGAAAACAACAGGTTCTGGCGCTCTTTGGGCAGCACCGCCAGAATCTTTTTGATGTCGTTGATAAAGCCCATGTCGAGCATACGATCGGCTTCATCCAGCACCAGCACTTCCAATTGTTTGAAGTTCACGGCTCTTTGGTTAAACAGATCCAGTAGACGACCGGGAGTGGCGACCAGAACATCGGCGCCTTTGCGCAGAGCCATCATCTGTGGGTTAATTTTGACGCCCCCAAAAACCACCGTTGAGCTCACCTTAAGGTGTCGGCCATAGGTCACCACACTTTCATGGATCTGGGCGGCCAGTTCACGGGTCGGGGTCAGGATCAGTGCGCGGGTACCGTTGCTACGTGCGGGCTCGCCATCGGCAAGACGTTGCAACAGAGGCAGGGTAAAACCCGCGGTTTTGCCGGTGCCGGTCTGGGCAGCGGCCATCACGTCACGGCCGGACAGTACGGCGGGTATCGCCTGGGCTTGTATGGGTGACGGTGTATCGTAGCCTTGGTCAGCCACAGCTTTTTGCAGTGGCAATGACAGGCCGAGTGAGGCAAAGCTCATAGTTCGGAGGTTCTCTATTTAAAGGCAAAGATGGGTGACCCATCCTTTTAACAGGCAGGTCGCGACGCGCGTTTTCGAGCGGCGCTGCATCTTACAGGAAGGTGGCCTCAAACGCCATGGCTGCCGAATGATTAGACAGCAAGAGTTGTAACGCCAGCCAAACGCCTGTTTGCGCCACGGACACATCAGGACCGGTGAGCAAGGCTTAGAGTATCATTACATCATCTCTGGATTGTTTAAAACGCACAATACCTGCACCAATAATCAGCCATCAAAAGCCCGAATCACCTCCTGTGGAATGGGCCTGGATTTGATCTTATCGGCATCTTCTGGATCACGCCCGACCCAGACCCGGGTCTCAAATCCTTCAACCGCCACAGCATCGCCTTTAAGAATACGGTGATGAACATCAAAGCTGCTGCGTCGGAATTCAGTAATTGACGATTCGATCATTACGTCTTCACCGAAATGCGACGGCACATAGAATTTCGAGCGGGTGTCGACCATCGGAATTCCAACAATGTTGAACCGTTTAAGCATGTCGAACTTTGGGAAACCGGCCTTGGCAAAGAGTTTGCCGGTACAGGCATCGAAATAGGCAAAGTATCGCGGGTAAAACACGATGCCAGCCGGATCGCAATCACCCCATTCGATGGTTTGTGTATGACGGTTGATGAGCATAGAGATGATCCTTATTCGGTCAGCTTGATAACAGCAGAGGAAGGCGTTGACTGATACAACTCTTCGACCAGCTGCGCGCGATTTCCCAGAACGGCACGCTGGTTTATGGAACCCTTATCGGTAATTTCGTGGGCATCCAGACGCGGCAAGTCAGTAAGCAGAGTCAATCGGTCAACTCGGTTTGAACTGCCAGTACTGCTGGTTTTGAGATCACGCAACAGCTGTTCGAAACGCTCGATCACAGCCGGGTGACTCACCACATCGGTGACCTCTGCATCGGACGGCAGCCCAGCCAGAATCCGACACTGTTCCCGCTCAGGAAACACCATCGCTGATACAAACGCCTGATCTAGGCCGGCAATGACGACATCCTGAACGACAGGGGCACCGGCCTCGATAATGCGAGCACGCAACGGCCCCACGCTGACCCAGGTTCCCGTGTTGAGTTTGAAGTCTTCCGAGATACGGCCATCGAATTTCATGCCGCGCTGCGGCTTACTCGGGTCGATAAACTTGGCCGCGTCACCGAGGCAATAGAAGCCTTCCTCGTCAAATACCTTGGCGTTAACTTCCGGCTGCCGCCAGTAGCCCGGCATCACGTTAGGGCCTTTAACCCGACATTCGAGTTTTCCGCCATTGGGCACCAGCTTCACGCTAACACCGAGCGCAGGCAGGCCGATTACACCGGACTGTGATTCTTCGAGTGAGGCAAACATGGCCGACGGTGCTGTCTCTGTCGCACCAAGACCCGTCAGCATGCCGACCTTCGCACCAACAGACTTAATGGCCAGGTCGTCGAGTTTATCCCACACATGCTGGGCAAGGCCGGCACCGGCAAAGAACATGAGATTCAGGTCACGAAAGAACCGGTCGCGCAGGGCATCGTCCTGTTCCAGTCGGTCTGCCATTAATTCAAAGCCCTTGGGCACATTGAAATAGACTGTCGGTGAAATTTCCTGCAGGTTGCATATCGTACGCTCGAACAGAGCCGGTGTTGGTTTACCATCGTCAATGTACAGCGTGCCACCGTTGTACAACACAATGCCGACGTTGTGATTGCCACCAAAGGTGTGGTTCCAGGGTAACCAGTCGAGCAACACGGGTGGTGTCACTTTCAGAAAGGGCATGACAGCGGCCAGCATTTCCTGGTTCGATGCCAGCATCCGGTTGGTGTTGATGACACCCTTGGGCATACCGGTAGAGCCAGAGGTAAACAAGAACTTGGCAATGGTATCCGGCGTCAATGCAGAGTGTGCCTGATCAACCGCGTCGGTCACCGGCGTCGACACAAGGCTGTTGAACGTTCGCGCAGCACCGGTAAAGCCTGTCGCATTCAGCGCTATGACTTCCGCATCGTCTGCCGCAATGGCACTGAGCGCTTCGCCATAATTACTGGTGTTATCGACAAAAAAGGCGCCAGGTGTCAGCAACTCACAGATGTATTTGGCCTTGCCAAAATCCTTGCTGATCAGGCAATAAGCGGGCGATAGCGGCGCATAGGGAATACCCACATACATGGCCGCCAGTGCCAGCAGCAAATGCTCAGTACTGTTGCCACTCAAGATAGCCAGCGGACGCTCCGGCCTCAGGTTCATGTCAAGCAACGCCTGAGACAATGAACGAACCCGGTTCAGCGTGTCACGGTAGGTGACGCTTTCCCATTCGCCACCTGCATTGCGTTGTGCCACAAACACCCGGTCCGGTGCAACGCTGGCCCAGTGATCGAGTCGCTCAATCAGGGTATCGGGGTAGTTCGGCAGTTGTTCCACTACTTCCAGCAACTGCGTACCATCCGTCCGCTGTGTCAGCTTTGCCGTCGACTGACCGATTTCTACATCGCGGTAACCTGTTGCCATTTACACACCTTCTTGTTTTATGTCACCTGGCTGCTTTCATTTCGAGCCATTGTGGTTACTGTGGTTTACGTTGACTTTTTATTCGATGGCATTGGTTCGGGTTGCAGGCCCGCTTCACTTCGTATCTTTGTGGAGGCACATCCCTGCGCCGCCAACCGGCGAGCGGGAGTCCTGCCCGCTACTGCCTGAAACGCCCCTGCAACCCTGTGTTAATTGCCGCCTTTAACTGCTTAAAACCTTTACACCAAAAACCAGTAGATCGAACTGAGAAATCAGTGTGTTCTCTTTTAGTTCGTGCAAAGCAACCACCTTCACCAATTGCTCAAGTATCGGAGTTTGTACCAACGCAAGTGCCAGCCACCGGGTAGGTCTACCCGGTGGCTGGCACGAACTCTACGCACCGAAGCCAAACCAGGCTCCGGTACTTGAGAAATTTCCCAATGCGTTAGCCAAACTCATACTCACGAACGCCTTTGTCCGCATGCTGGACCCGATCCAGATGTACCCGAATTTCAGGCAGTTGGTGCGCACAATAAAATGCCAGCAGTGCCTGAATATTGTTTCGGTGTTTGGGAGTTACTGTGTCGCCGTCGGCTGCCAGCACAGACAAAGCAAGTTGCCAGCCAAGGGCCAGTACGCCGGTAGCTTCCAACACCGCAACTGAAGCTGCATGCAACAGAATGGCATTACCTGACTGATGCTCCAGCAAGTCGTGAATTGTGTTTCGTAAGAAATCGATTTTTCGAGTCAGCAGTGCCCACTCGGTTGAACACTTTGAATGCTCGCTGAGTGGTTGAATCCCGGTTTTTACCCGTTCCAGCCAATCGAAAAACACCTCGCCATGGTCGCGCTGAAGTTTCCTGAACAGAAAGTCCTGCGCCTGAATACCCGTGGTGCCTTCATAAATGGTGCTGACTCGCAGGTCGCGATAAAACTGCGCAACACCGGTCTCTTCTATATAACCCATGCCGCCGAATATCTGAATCGCATCGCCGGTTAACCGGTTCGCCAGCTCGGTTATGTGTGCCTTGAAAATAGGGGTCAGTAAATCGAGTTCCTGCTGCGCCTGATGAGTGTTCGGGTGACTGCTTTCGCGGGCGCAATCGACCTGGTGGCCCAGGTGGATTCCGAGCATGCGGGCAGCAAACAGTCGACTGCGCATGCCCAGTAACAGCCGACGAATATCAGGGTGTTCGACGAGCGCGACCGGGCTTTCACCGGTTTCAACATGACGTCCCTGCCGACGCTCCTGCGACCACTCAAGTGCGGCCTGGTAAGCGCGTTCGCCAACGGCAACGCCCTGCAAGCCAACACTCAGCCGGGCTTCATTCATCATCACGAACATTACCGCCAAACCCCGGTTGGGCTTGCCGATCAGTTGGCCCCAGGCGCCCTGGTCTGCGCCCAGTTGCAGTGAACAGGTAGGGCTTCCGTTCAGGCCGAGCTTGTGTTCGATACCAGTGCAAACCACCTCGTTCGACTGCACCTCACCGTTTTCGGCATCAAGATGACTGGGCACGGCAAACAGTGAAATGCCTTTGCTACCCGCCAGCGCATCCGGCAGGCGTGCCAGGACGAGGTGCAGTTTGCGTTCGGTAAAATCGTGTTCGCCGTAAGTGATATACAGCTTCTGTCCGAATAGACGGTAGCCGCCACTTTCATCGGAAACGGCCCTGGTTTTCATCAGCCCCAGGTCAGACCCGGCGGCGGGCTCAGTCAGTGCCATGGTGGCCGTCCAGTCGCCACTGACCAGCCGTTCTCCGTATTGCGCCAGAAGAGTTTCATCCCCGCTCGCCCGCAAAGCCTCGACGGCACCTTCTGTTAATGGTTGTATCATGCTGAACGCCAGGTTGGCGCCCTGCCAGGCTTCGGTAACGGCCGTTGCCAACACTTTTGGCAAGGCCTGCCCACCCAGAGATTCCGGCAAACAGAGACCGGGCCAGCCAGCGTCTCGAAACTGGGCATAGGCATCGGCCCAGCCATCAGGAGTGATGACCCGGCCCTCTTCAAGACGGCAACCCTGCTGATCGCCCAGGGCATTCAATGGTGCCAGTACCTGCTCGGCAAAGCGCGCGGCTTCGTCGACGATGGCGGCCATCAGTTCGTCATCAAGGGCCGCACAGGCAGGCAACTGATCCAACCGGTCACGACCGATCAGGTGCTGCAACCCAAAACGTATGTCATCAACCGGAACTCGATAGGCCGTCATGGGTTTACCTCGGTGCCATGCGCAGTGCGCCGTCGAGACGAATCGTCTCGCCGTTAAGCATGGGGTTTTCGATAATGTGCGCGGCAAGGGCAGCAAATTCTTCGGGTTCGCCCAACCTGGCCGGGAACGGCACTGAATCGCCCAGAGACTGCTGCACTTCTTCGGGCAGCACCGAGATCATCGGAGTTTTGAACAGGCCCGGCGCTATCGTCATGACGCGGATGCCAAAGGCCGAAAGTTCGCGTGCCAGTGGCAACGTCATGCTGACAATTCCGCCCTTGGAGGCGGCGTAGGCGGCCTGGCCAATCTGACCATCGTAAGCCGCAACCGAGGCCGTGTTGATGATGATGCCCTGCTCAAACCCTTCATTGGCCGGCGTATGTTGCATCGCATCGGCGGCAAGCCGGATGACGTTGAACGTCCCAATCAGGTTAACCTGAATGGCACGCTGAAACGTCTCCAGACGGTGCACACCCTTGCGCCCGAGAACCCGTTCGGCGCCCGGAATACCCGCACAATTGATCAGTGCATTGAGCGCACCCCAGCGCTGTTGCAACGCAGCAATGGTGCCAGTGACCTGAGCTTCATCGGTAATGTCGGTGTGCACAAAAAATGCGTTGTCGCCAAGGTCGGCCGCCAGTTGTTCACCGGCGTCATCGTTCACGTCCGCGAGCACAACCCGGGCACCGACGGCGACCAGATGCCGCGCCACCGCTTCGCCCAGACCAGAGCTTGCACCGGTGACCAGCGCATTAATGTCTGACAGTTTCATAAACGCCCCTTACCCCGCGTTTTCGAGCAACACAGAAATACCCTGACCGCCACCGGCACAGGCCGAGGAAATACCGAACTGTTCGCCGCTTTCCTTCAACTGGCGAGCAACGGTGTGCGTCAGGCGCACTCCGGTCACACCCAGCGGATGGCCAATGGCGATGGCGCCACCGTTTACGTTGACCTTGGCGCGGTCCAGCCCCAGCTCACGCTCGCAGGCCAGATACTGAGCACCAAAGGCTTCATTGATTTCGATGCGGCCGATATCAGTCAGCCCCATCTTCTGGCTGGCCAATACGCTGCTGATCGCGGGAGCCGGGCCAATGCCCATGATTTCCGGTGGCACACCGACCACAGAGCCACCGACAATACGTGCCAGCGGTTTCAGACCATGAGCTCGCACATACTCACCGGAAGCAACCAGCACGGCTGCACCCCCGTCGACAATGGCGGATGAATTACCACCAGTTTGCACACCACCAAAGGCAGGGCGCAGCTTACTCAGGGTCTCCAGCGGGCTCGGGCGAACATGCCCGTCCCGGTCGAAGCTTTGCGCCCGGCCGGCCAGTTTAAGGCCGCGCTTGTTGTAGCCTTCCAGCGGGAACTCGGTATTGGTAACCGACACCACTTCATTGTCATAGAAACCTCTGTCCCAGGCATCGATTGCGGCTGCAAAACTGCGTGCCGCGTATTCATCGACTTCCACCCGACTGATGCCGTAACGCTTGGCCAGTTGCTCTGCCGTGTGGCCCATGGCCATGTCCGGTGCGGTATCGATCATCGCTTCCCAGAGAAAATCACCAAAGCCGACCTGACCGAGTTTGAACCCGCCACGCTGGGTATAGGACGCGACCGGGTTACGCGACATGGATTCACCGCCAGCACACAGCACCAGCTTTGCCTTACCGAGTTTGATCTGGTCGGCAGCGGTCAGAATGGCCTCGAAACCAGTCGCGCACAGACGGTGCACCAGCAAGGAAGGCGCAGTCTGCTTCACGCCGGAGTACAAACCGATGTGACGAGGCAACATAAAGGCAT